>Ga0187893_10000697_pt1 | contig 86027 bp, 64 predicted proteins | sample MA1701074metaG_FD_139574 | JGI IMG/M metagenome (GOLD analysis project Ga0187893, IMG submission 139574) | White microbial mat communities from a basaltic lava cave in the Kipuka Kanohina Cave System on the Island of Hawaii, USA - MA170107-4 metaG ... | reverse complement strand
TGAAGCTGCCTAAACGAAACGTTGCTTGTCGCCGAGACGCTGTGCCGAGCTTACTTCGATTCGGCGGCTCCTTCTACCGACACATCGCAGCTGCCGAACTTAAGTCCGACAGGCTGCTAGGTTGATGGCTTCCGATTCTGCAGCACCAGACGAAACTGTTCGATGAGCTTCTCAAAGCGGAATGGTTTTTGGATGAACCCGGCGATACCTTTTCCCGCAAATTGTGCTGAAGTATCGTGCTCCGAGTAACCGCTGGCAAGAATTATCGGTACGTCAGCACGGATGCGCCTCATGGCTCTGAACGCCTCCTCGCCATTCATGTGAGGCATCGTCAAATCTAAGAGCACTCCGGTAAGCTCGTCGGCTCGTTGCTGGAACACTTCCAGCCCCTGGCGCCCATCTACGGCTGTCAGTACGGTAAAGCCTACACGCTCCAGCATCATGCGAGCGACATTGCGAACCGCCTCCTCATCGTCAACCACAAGCAGAGTGCCGCTGCCTTTCCAGTTCCGCACGGGCTCAAGGGCGCCGGTCGCGGCGGAGACAGCGGTCTCAGAGCTCGCAGGGAAGAGAATCTTGAAGGTGTTGCCTTTCCCTTCCTCACTGTAAACCTTAATCGCGCCGCCGTGGCCGCGTACGATGCCCAGGATGGCGGCAAGACCCAGACCTCGTCCCGTGAACTTTGTAGTGAAGAACGGATCGAAGATCTTTTCTCGAACCGAGGGCGTCATGCCGCAACCCGTGTCGGCGACTTCCAAGCTTACATAGTATCCAGGTTGCAGCTTGTCATTCAGATAAGTCTCAGCAAGGTATTGCTCGTCGGCGTGAAACAGTCCAGTGCTTATGGAGACGATTCCGCTTGTGTCGCCGATTGCTTCGGAGGCGTTGGTGATGAGATTCATCACCACTTGGCGCATCTGGCTCGGATCCGCCACAACACTTGGGAGACTCTCGGCAAAATTGAACCGGAGAACAGCTTTCTTGGACATGGAGATCGCCAGTAGATTGGACATTTCGCGAATCAATTCGTTGATGGCCACAGGTTGCACGGCAAACCTTCCCTTTCCGGAATAGGCCAGCATCTGGCTCGTAAGGTCTGCTGCTTTCACTGCTGTGGCTCTCACATCCTCAAGCCTCTGCTTGACCGGTGAATACTGAGGCAGATCCATGAGTGCCAGATCGGTATTACCCATGATGGCAACCAGAAGATTGTTAAAGTCGTGAGCAATGCCACCGGCCAGCACACCCAGGCTCTCCAGTCTCTGGGCATGCTGAACTTGCTTTTCCAGCCGCTGCCGCGCCTCCTCCGAGCGGGCGTGTTCGCTGATCTCTTGCTGAAGCCGATCGTTCAGTACTTGAAGTTCCTCTGTCCTTTGCAATACGCGCGCTTCCATCTCATCATGAGCCTTTTGGAGTGCCTGCTCGGCGCGTTTGCGCTCCGCGATGTGTTCATTCAATTCCCGATTCGTCTGTTCCAGTTGGGCGGGGCTGGGCAATGCCAGGGCTTTCGGAACGAGCGGGAACAGCAGGATCGCCGTGACGACCGAAACCAGCCCTGTAATGAGCTTCACCAGTCCCTCCATCCGGTAGGTGCCGTACCAGAGGGTCCAAATCTGGAGAGCGTGAGTGGTACCACACAGGATGATGAAGCTGCCAAAGAGGACAAACATCCACGGGAAAACAAGGTCTTTGCGCTGTCGTACAAAATAGACCAACGTCAAGGGAATCGAGTAGTAAGCAAGGGTGATCAAGGCATCGGAAATGACCTGCAGCCAGACGATGTCCGGGCTCCAGAAGTAGCAATGTCCGTGCGGCATGAAGTCGGAAACGAACAACTTCTGAAAGAACTCGATCATCTCGTTCCTTTCTTGGATCCGCCGAACTGGAAGTGGGTCGAAATCATCACTAGAGCTAGGCTGCGGTTCAGTGTTCGGTCGGGTTGGACGGCATTGTCCACGAATGCATCGATTGGTGTCAACGATGGCTCAACTAGATTGGGCTGATCAGTTCGAGCCGAAAACGCCGGTGGCGCCACCTTTGCCAGCAGAGAGGGAACTCAAGAGCTCGTTCTTGCCCCAGGCACCGAGAACGACACGAGAAAATCATTAGGCTGGCAAGAAAGGTTTTGGTATTTTTCGTCCTTTGCGAGAGGCCTCGGAACACTTGACGCCCACGGGTGGACCCTTCATACCGTTCTGAAGAGGAGAACTGATACTGATGGATAGCTCAACGCAGGCCATTCCTTTGGAAAAAGTTGGCGCAACCGTTGCTCGCGTCGTACAAGAAACTCCTGTTGTCGACATGCATACGCACCTCTATAGCGAGCAGTTCGGCAGCATCGGTTTGTGGGGGTTGGACGAGCTGATCAACTACCACTACTTGATAGCCGAGATCTTTCGCTTTTCGCCGATCTCATATCAAGAGTTTTGGGCGATGAATACGCCTGGGCAGGCCGAGGCTATCTGGAAGGTGCTGTTTGAGCAGAACTCTCCCTTGTCCGAAGCGACCCGGGGCATTCTAACTGTCCTGCAGCAACTCGGTTTGGACACCCGTAAGCCAGATCTGATGACATTTCGCGCATACTTCGCTAAACAGAACCGGAGGGACTACACCGATAAGGTATTCAAGATCGCAAACGTCAAGAGCGTCGTGATGACGAACGACCCGTTTGATCCGGCGGAACGCGCGGTTTGGATGAAGGCGCCAGACTTAGATCCCCGATTCCGGGCTGTTTTAAGGCTTGATCCGCTGTTGTTGAAATGGGCCGAGACTCATCAACTGCTGTCGTCCTGGGGTTATGCCGTGGAACCAGGCTTGGGCGGTAAGACTTTGGCTGAAGTGCGGCGCTTTCTGGAGGATTGGGTCAAGCGTATGCGGCCCGTCTACATGGCCGTATCGTTGCCCCCGGATTTCAGCTTTCCCGATCCTTCGGTGCGCAGCCAGTTTGTGGCACACTGCGTGCTGCCTGTATGCCGGGAATATGGGCTGCCTTTTTCAATGATGATTGGTGTGCGAAAGCTGGTGAATACGGCGCTCCGGCTGGCGGGTGATAGTCTGGGAACGGCGGATATGTCAGTAGTCGAGCGGTTGTGCGCCGAGTTCCCGGAAAATCGTTTTCTAGTCTCGATGCTGTCACGCGAAAACCAGCATGGACTTTGTGTCGCGGCAAGAAAATTTAGAAACCTGCTGCCCTTCGGATGCTGGTGGTTCATGAATAATCCCAGTATCATTGAGGAGATTACCCGGGAACGTTTCGAATTGTTGGGAACGAGCTTTATTCCACAGCACTCGGATGCGCGAGTATTGGACCAACTACTCTATAAATGGCCGCATTCGCGGAGCATTATTGCCAAAGTATTAGCCGAGAAATACTCCGACCTCATGCGAACAGGCTGGACTCTGATTGAGTCGGCCGTTCGTCGCGATGTCAAGAAGCTCTTCGAAGACAACTTCGCTGAATGGATTTCTGGGGCCCACTGAGACAGAATCAGGAACCTCAGGGAAGGGAAGGACGGTCTTCGATTTAGGAAAATGTCTATGCGGCGCATGAAGGTCTGGCGTGGACGTGCAATCCAGAGGGTGGTGAGTCAAAAGATAACATGAACGGTATTTCGCCGCAGGTAAACGAGCTGTTGCAGGTGAATTTCATCCATGGAGAGTCGGCACAGGCATACTCCAGTCGGGTGGAAGATCTGGATGGGGCCAAAATTTGCATCGCTTGGCCAACCGAGAATGGTCTTCGAGTCTCAGTTCGGGCAGGAGAGGAAGTGTTTCTGTCCTTCACACGAGAAGACGCTTCTTATGGGTTGCGTGCGAAAGTGGAAAAGACAACAGCCGAGCCAGTGCCCATTGTGGTGGTCGAGCCTCTCGGCTCCATAACTCGCACACAGCGCCGAGAATTTGTCAGGGTGAGGACGAGTGTCCCGGTTGAGTTGATCGGCGTGCCAGATCCCTCGCAGGAAACCACGGTGGTCCTGCTGATCAAGACCAGAACTCAGGACCTGAGCGGCGGTGGGTTTGCCGTGTACCACAAGGACGCAGTGCCCACGGGAACAATCTTCGAAACCCGGTTCAGCCTTCCGGGAACACCCGAGGAATTTCACCTGCAATCCAAGCTGGTCCGTTGCGATCGCCGGGAAGACGCCCAGCGCAATCGAATTTATCGCCTGGGTCTGATGTTTCTTGACATGCCTGAAGGCACCCGTTCGCGCATTGTCCGCTTTGTGTTTGGTGTCCAGAAATCGGCAGTGCGCGGATAGGCATCCTGCACGTTGAAACAGTAACTCCACGCAGCGTACATCGATTTCGCCTTACGGCCCTGTATTGAACCGCCGAAAGCTGTCCTGTAGATCAACTACCCCATGAAACCTCCTCAAGACGCCTTTCGTGTCGCGCAATTTGAGCCGAAAGGCGACCAGATCCAAGCCATTGACCAACTGGTGAAGGGCTTGAAGGACGGCGAAAAGCATCAAGTGCTGCTCGGTGTCACCGGGTCCGGAAAGACGTACACCATGGCCAAGGTGATTGAAGCCGTAAACCGTCCGACTCTGGTGCTGGCCCACAACAAGATTTTGGCGGCCCAACTCTGTCAGGAGTTTCGAACCTTCTTTCCACAGAACGCCGTCGAGTACTTCGTCAGCTATTACGACTACTACCAGCCCGAAGCCTACATCGCCGCCACCGACACCTACATCGAGAAGGAATCCACGATCAATGATGAGATAGACAAGATGCGCATGTCAGCCACGCGCACTCTGTTTGAACGTCGGGATTGTGTGATCGTGGCCAGCGTGAGTTGCATCTACGGCATCGGTTCCCCCGAAGCCTACTACGGCATGCTGCTGCTTCTGGATAAGGAGCAACGGGTCAAACGCGAAGACATCATCAAGAAGCTTGTTGAAATTCAGTACGGGCGCGACGACGGTGAATTCAAGCGGGGCACGTTCCGAGTACGAGGCGATTGCATCGAGGTTTATCCGGCCTACGATGACATGGCTTACCGTATTGAGTTGTTTGGCGACGAGATCGAATCGTTGTCGCAAATCGATCCGCTGTATGGCGAAGTCAAGTACCGTTATGACCGATTGCCGATCTACCCGAAGTCTCACTACGTCACGCCGCGCAGCACGGTACTGAAGGCCATTTGCAGCATCAAGGAAGAACTGGAGCTGTGGCGCCCTCAGCTCGAAGCGCAGGGCAAGTTGCTCGAGGCCCAACGTCTGCACCAGCGCACCATGTTTGACATGGAAATGATGAAGGAGATCGGTTTCTGTCACGGAATTGAGAACTACTCCCGGCACCTTTCCGGTCGTGCTCCCGGCGAGGCCCCGCCGACGCTGCTGGACTATCTTCCGCCCGACCATCTGATGTTGATCGACGAAAGTCACCAAAGTGTGCCTCAGGTAAGAGGCATGTATGCCGGTGATCGTTCGCGCAAGGAGAATCTGGTCAACTATGGATTTCGCTTGCCCTCCGCGCTCGACAACCGCCCCTTGAAATTTGAGGAGTTCGAGCAGCGGCTAAACCAGGTGATCTATGTTTCGGCGACGCCCGGACCCTATGAGCTCACTCGAACTGCCGGCGTTGTGGTGGAACAGATCATCCGTCCGACCGGATTGGTCGATCCTGAGGTCGAGGTGCGGCCGGTGAAGGGGCAGGTAGATGATTTGCTGCATGAGATCCGTATCCGCGAGGTACGCAAGGAACGTGTCCTGGTGACGACACTGACGAAGCGAATGTCGGAAGACCTCACCGAGTACTATCGGGAAGTGGGAGTGCGCTGCCGATACATGCATTCGGAGATCGAGACCCTCGAACGCATCAAGATCCTTCGCGACTTGCGCCGTGGTGAGTTTGATGTCCTGATCGGGATCAACCTCCTGCGTGAAGGGTTGGATCTCCCCGAAGTTTCACTTGTGGCGATTCTGGACGCCGACAAGGAAGGCTTCTTAAGATCGCGGGATTCGCTCATTCAAACCATCGGCAGAGCCGCTCGCAATGTGGAGGGGCGGGCCATCTTGTATGCGGACGTCATGACCGCGTCCATGCAGAATGCCATCAGCGAGACGAACCGGCGGCGCGAGCGTCAAGTGCGCTATAACGAGGAACACGGCATCACGCCGGAGACGATTGTAAAGCCGGTGGACATGAGCCTGGTTGCCATGACTGAAGCCGATTATGTCTCGGTGCCGAGGGAAGAGCCGGTGGAGTTTGCGACGACCCAGGAACTGGAGGCGCACATTGTCCAACTTCAGAAGGACATGCGCTATGCCGCCAAGAATTTTGAGTTCGAAAAGGCGGCTCGATTGAGAGACAAAATCAAGTTTCTCAAAGACAAAGAAATGCAGGCGCTCTAGAGGTGATTGGCTTCGGGAGGGAAGAATGGATTGTGATTTGTCCCCCGTGGAAGTCCGTATTCTCGGTTCACTTTTCGAGAAGGAGGTGACGACGCCTGAGTACTATCCTTTATCCCTGAACGGTCTCACCCTGGGTTGCAATCAGAAGTCGAACCGGGATCCGGTCATGTCTCTGACCGATGAAGCGGTCGCCGCAGCGTTGGAAGGTTTGCGAGGCAGAGGGCTGGTCTATTTCGTGCGCGAGACGGGGAGCCGTGTTGAAAAGTACCGGCAGCGGCTGTCTGAGATCTTGAATCTTGACAGACGTGAGTTGGCGATTCTTTGTGTGCTGATGCTACGGGGATTCCAAACGACCGGAGAATTGCGTGAGCGCAGCCAACGTCTCTACGCGTTTGACGACTTGGCAGCCGTCGAGTCCTGTTTGTATCGGATGATCGAGCGAAATCCAGTTCCGTTGGCAGTGAAGCTGCCGCGGACGCCAGGCAGTAAAGAATCACGCTATGCTCACTTGCTGTCTGGAACTCCAGAAGTTGTCGAGACTCAAGCAGCGAGTAATTCACCGTCAGACCTGGTTGGCCGCTTATCTCAACTCGAGCGCATCAGTGCGCTGGAAAATGAAGTTGCTGGGTTGAAAAACGAGGTTGCCGATCTTCGCGGGCAACTCGCCGAATTCCGTAAGCAGTTCGAGTGATCGTTGTCGCGAGTCCATTGAGATAATCCCCTCTCGGGAGGGGTAAGCGCCGCAGGCGCTGGGGGTGTCGGTTTTCTCACGACCCACCCCGGCGGCCATCGGCCGCCACCCCTCCAGAGGAGGGGATTCCGGTTGTGCCTTTTTCGAAGAGCCAGACTATGCGGTCGCAGATTCGTTGCAGACTGGCCCGCATCCTTCGCAACCACAGCACCCTCGCAGAAGTGTTGCTTGGGAACCAGCTGAAGATTCAGTCCAGTCAACCTGCGCCAATGCCCCGCGTCATTGTTGTGAACAGGCCTTCCGAGCTAACGTTCAAGGCCGCCGTCGCGGATAGCGCACACAGCGGACCTGAACCGATGTTTTGTGTCGGCCGGATAACGTCTCCCCGCGCGGGACAGGTGAGCTGATGTACGGAAGTTCCTCTAGGATCTCAAGCCTGAATATTGACCCAAACGTGCACATGCGGATGCCCACGGAAATACCAGACCATGTTCGGGCTCTCTAGCTGCCAGACATCCCAAACGCCATCACTGCCGACGTCCAGATTCTTGTAGAACGACAAATGAAGCTGATCGAGGCTACCCTTTTTTCGAATCATGCGCATCGCTTCGTCCGTGTCTTTCTTTCGGAACGGGAGAAGCAGGTCTCCCAGAACCTTCTCGACAAGCGCCTTCTGGTCGCGGCTCATTTCGGAAATGGGTAAGCCTGGCAATTGTCCAGAGGTTTTGAGTTCAACCGTGGCGGTCGATTGTTCTTTTCGCGGATCGCCTAACAAGGCCAAGGCGCGCTGTTTTCCGTCAAGGGCTTGGAACACGTCGTTAGCGCGTTTGGCCTGGAACCAGTACACGTTCCCTGGATGAGTCGGCTCTTCGTTGAAAGTCCCAGCGGCATGGCCATAGAAAATCGGACCGCCAAAGGCAGCCCCTTCTACCGAATCGCCATCACAGCGCATCGTGCAGTGCCTTCCTGTAAGAACAAATTCGAAAGCGCCGGTCCCGGGTTGCCCGAACAGGGCAATCGAGTAGTTCCCAATGCCAGAACCATCTTCCTCGATGTGGTGCATGACCTTGTCTGCATACTCGGGATTGTGGACGCCAAGGAAAATCTCACGAATCATGGCCTGCTGGTCAGGAGTAAAGAGCTCGCTAATCTTCTGGGGTGTGATCTGCCAGTTAGCATCGACTTTGGAACGAAGCGGGTGATTGAATTCGAAAGCAACCGCTTTGCGTTGCGGTTCTGAGAGGCTCTTGTACAGCGCTGCAACCAGAGTTTCGGAGGAGGCGGCTTTCGTCGCGGCCTTTGCGGCCGATGCCTCGAGGGAATCCACAACGAGAATCTGTGGCAGCATAGAAGAGGCAGCCACAGCAGCTCCGGTGAGAGCCGAGGTCTTAAGAAACTGGCGTCGATCAACGCTCTCGCAATCGGGGCAGGCGGAGGGTAGCGAGTTGTGGTTCATAGCGGACTCCTTTTCTGGGAATTGGTGGGTCACGAAAGTTCTGGCCTTCGCGTCCAAGGTCAACCAACGGCCAGACTGGGCATAGAAAGAAAAGATTGGCCATTATAGAGCAGGATTCCGGTTGCGGACGCAACAATCTTCCGATTTCAGGTGTTCGAATCGGGCGTTGGCATGCGAAACACCCAACGTCAGGCAGTGGCGAACGGATTGTCGACCAGTTGCAGGAGATCTCGAACTATCTGAGCTGTGAACCCCCAGACTTCCTTGCCTTGGAAATTGTAGAAGTAGACCTTTCTCTCCACTCCCTGTCGCACACGGGTTTCGATGCGCAGAGTGGAGCCGTCCTGGAAAATGCTGAAGGGAACTCTTAGAATTTCGTCGACCTCGTCTGGATTTGGTGACAAGTTGAGCGGCCCTCTGACATAGGCAGCGAAAGGCGTCACGATCAGTCCCGTGATGGACAGGTACTCGTCAAATTCACCCAGTATGTGAATCTCCTCCGGGGCCAACCCGATTTCTTCCCAGGTTTCCCGCAGGGCTGTCTGAAGCAAATTCGAGTCTGACTTTTCCTCGATGCCGCCTGGAAATGAGATTTGACCTTTATGGGTTTCCACCTTGTCAGTCCGTTTGGTGAGGAGAAAACAGAATTCTTCGCCATGAGGGAGAATGGGCATTAGAACGGCAGCTCGTCCCGAATGGTCAATAGCGAGCCGGCGGTGGGTGCGTGATTGAAGCTGCAGAGCGAGATTCTCGATCAGAGCGGGTAACGGAGGATTATTGTCTGGCATTGGGTCACAAGTGCAAAGAACGAACGTGGCAGACCAGAAAATCACGGTCTACGCTTTGCCGGATTCGGACCTTCCCGGTAGCTGCGCCGCTCCAGAACCAAACACATCTTATACTTATTGAGCAAGGGGCTCACTACCTGGAGGCAAGACCCTGCTTTTGTTCGCGTTTCGCCTCTGGCTTGGAGTAAGATGGCGCCTTCAGACTGGCAGCTGCAGGCAGTTCATGCTTCAACCGACTTGTCGCCCTCGGCCCTCTGTCGAGAACGAGCACGAGGACGACGACGAGGAAGAATGTCTCAGGAGCCGCAATGAAACTGGTACAGATCTATGACCCCAAGAAGGGGATTCAAGCCGGGAAGCTTGAAAACGACAAAGTCTTCACGGTTGCCTATGAGCAAAAGGGTGTTCGGTCTCTGCTGGACTTGGTGCAGTATGCCGCGGCTGTGAAAATGGAATTGCCCGAGGTTGTGGACGAGCTGGCTTCCAAAGAACCTCTGGGGGCAAGCTGGGAGGCGCTCAACACCGCTCCTGACTCAAGTCGTGCCCACGTAGCGATCCCTATTCATCCGCCGGAAGTTTGGGCTTGCGGCGTGACTTACAAGAAGAGCGCCGAGTTCCGGGACGAGGACACACAAACCTCGAAGGGCATTTACGATCACGTGTACTCTGCCAAGCGTCCTGAGCTTTTCTTTAAGGGAAGGGCGGGGCACTGCACTGGAACCAACGATTTCATCGGCTTGCGCAGCGACTCGAAGTTTACCGCTGTCGAACCCGAACTGGCGGTGCTGATCGACAGCGGAAAAAAAGTCTTGGGATACATGGTGGCCAACGATGTTTCGGCTTGGGACATCGAACGGGAGAACCCGTTGTACTTGCCGCAGTCGAAAATCTTTCGTGGCTGTTGCGCCCTGGGTCCCGTGCTGGTGACTGCTGATGAAGTACCAGACCCATACAAGCTGAAAGTCAGTTGCACGATCCGACGTGGCACCGGTATCCTGTTTTCGGGTGAGACAACGGTCGGCATGATGAAGCGCAAAATCGAAGAGCTGATCAGCTTTCTGTTTCTTGCGAACACGGTACCGGACGGCACCGTATTGCTGACGGGTACGGGCATCATTCAGACCGAGGAAGCTGCGTTGCAGAAAAACGACGTTGTGGAAATCACGATTCCGGAGATTGGAACACTGCGGAATGTGGCGCGGCGGATCGTCTAAAAGGGGGGTCCATGAAGAGGCGTTTGATCGTAACAGCCATTATAGTCGGACTTCTGCCGTCATTGATTTACGGCCAGGAGCCCAAGAACGAGAAACCCGCCAGCGAAGCCAAACCAGCCGCGCCTGCGACGATGAAGCTCTATGAAGTTCCAGCTGCGCGGGAAGCGAGCTCTCAACCCCCTGAGGAAATTGCCGATTATTTCAAGATTACGCAGACACAGGAACCCAAAGAGCGTGTCGAGCTGATTGAGGCTTTCCTCAAGCAGTATCCTGAGTCGAGGCACGCCTCCACCTTGCACCAGATGGCCACGGCCAACTATCAACAGCTCAACAATTACGAAAAGATGGTTGAGCATGGAGAAAAGACGTTGCAGGCCTTGCCCGCCAGCCCGGCAACTTTGTCTGTTCTGGCGCTCGCCTACGCCTATCACGGCGAGGCCGACAAGGCGTTGGACCGCGCGAGCCGATCGATCAGCGTTCTGGAGAAGCTAACCGTTCCCGCAAACGTCGAGCCGGCGCGATTCATGGCGGAGCGTAATCAATATCTGGCCTCGAACTATGCGTCGATGGGAAGTGCCTCGCTCACGAAATTCGAGGAGGCGCGCAAGGCGCGACGAGACAAGGAAGCTGCTGCGGCTCCTCCGGCCGTGGCAGGCGCTGCAGGCGCCCAACCGGCCCCACCTGCCAAGGGCGGCGGGAAGTCGGCGGAACCTGCGACCAGCCCTTCGGCGGCTCCGCTACTCCCTCCCGATAGCCCTGAAGTGATTGCGTTGGCCAAGGCTCAAGGGTACTTCACGCGGTCGCTGGAATTGAATCCCGACTATGATTTTGCTCGCTTCCAGCTTGGCATTGTTTATGCCTATCAGAACAAGGCCGACCAGGCTCTGGAGTCCTTTGCCCGCACAGTTGCTCTGAATGGCGGCTTTGCCGAGATGGCGCGCCAGAATTTAGAGGCGATTTACAAGGTGACCCACAAGGACTCACTCGAAGGGCTGGAGGAGTTCGTGTCAAAATTCAAGCCTCAGCCCGCGCCGACGCAAGAAGGTCAAAAGTAAGTGCCGAGTTCATCCTCAAGGAGGAAACGGCGTCTCGCCGCTTCTCAAGCGCTGAAACGGTGCTCCCACTTCGCACAAGGCAGCATTCTTTCCCGACAAAAATCATGAGGGCTCTCAACGTGATCCGGAAATATCTCGTGGTTGCTATCGCTTGTCTGACCGGCTTGGCGAGCTGCCGCAAGGCTCCCGAACCGCAATTTGATCTCATCATCCGTAACGGTAAGGTCGTCGATGGCTCGGGTGAGCTTTGGTTTCCTGCCGACGTTGCCGTCAAGGGCGATACGATTGTCAAAGTCGGCCGGCTGGAAGAGGCTGAGCTTAGTGCGAAGCACACGATCGACGCTCGCGGTTTGACTGTCACGCCGGGATTCATCGATATCCACAGCCATTCTGACTACTCGCTGTTGGTCGATGGCACGGCACAGAGCAAGATTCGACAGGGAGTCACGACCGAAGTTCTCGGAGAAGCGCCATCAGCGGGTCCGCTGAAGGGCAAAGCGACGAAGGATCTCAGCCAGTACGGTCTTACGGCCGACTGGAAAACTTTGGGCGAGTATTTTGCGCGTCTGCAGAAGAGCGGAATGTCGGTGAATGTGGCTTCCTACGTCGGCGCCACCCAGATTCGAAGTTGCGTGCTGGGCGACGAGAGTCGCGCACCCACGGCGGCCGAGACTGAGGAGATGAAGCAATTAGCTGCCGAAGCCATGCGGGATGGCGCCATGGGGCTATCGAGTTCACTGATTGTGCCTCCGGATACCTATCTGGACACACAGCAGTTGACTGATCTAGCCACCGCCGTGAAACCTTTTGCGGGCATCTATTCCACACACATGCGCAGCGAGGGGGAGACGATCTTTGATGCAATCCGCGAAGCTATTACGATCGGCGAAAAAGCCCAGGTGCCCGTGGATATCATCCACCTTAAGATTGCCGACAAGCGGCTCTGGGGACGCATGCCAGAGGTTATCAAGGTGATCGAGGATGCACAGGCCAAAGGGTTGCGAGTCACAGCGAACCAATATCCTTACGTTGCTGGACAAAACAACCTGGATGCGTTGATTCCCCCCTGGGCGATGGAAGGCGGGCGAGAGCAGATGCTGGCCCGGTTGAACGATTCGGCCCTGCGCGCCCGGATGGAGAAGGACATTTTCAAAGGAGTTCGGGGTTGGTTTGATCACTACCTGGCTATGAAAGGTTGGGAGAGTTGCGTGGTGGCCGGTGTCAAGAGTGAGACGAACAAGGTGCATGAGGGAAAATCGATCGAGCAGATATCTAAGGCTCTGAGCAAGAAGCCAACGGATGTTGTGTTTGATTTGCTGAAGGACGAAGGTGGATCGGTTCCGGCCGTGTACTTTCTGATGAGCGAAGACGATGTTCGAACGGCATTACAAACGCCGTGGGTGTCGATCGGGTCGGATGGCACAGCCGTTCGGCCCGATGGAATCCTCGGGAAAGGTAAGCCGCATCCGCGCTGGTACGGCACGTTTCCGCGGGTGCTGGGAAAGTATGTTCGCGAAGAGAAGGTGCTCGCCTTGGAAGAAGCGGTGAAGAAGATGACTTCGCTGAATGCTGCCAAATTGGGTATTGATGATCGTGGGCTGCTCAAGGCAGGAAAGAAAGCAGACATTACCGTCTTCAGTGACGAACGCGTCATCGACAAGGCAACGTTCGAGAATCCGCATCAGTATCCCGAGGGCATCGAGTACGTCATCGTCAACGGGACGCCGGTGATTGAAAAGGGCCAGCATCTGGGCTCCAAGCCGGGGCTGGTTCTGTATGGAAAGGGAAAGAAGTAGCGGGCAAGCCTTGGCAAATCGCTCGTTAGGTCAGTTGGAGAAGTGTCATGGAACCAAGCCTTTTTTTCTCACAATTTGACGATATTCTAGTTCGCTATCGCAACGGGAAGGTCGATCTGACGAGTGCTAAGAAGGACCTCCTAAACCTGTTTGAGCGACATTCTGATGATCCCACTGGGAAGGAGATTGGATTTGATCTGTCTCACTGCGACCCGTCGTTCAAATTGATTCTCAGCGAGGCCCTAGAGGAGTTTCAATCAAGGTTTTGCGACGTCGGATCCATCTTTGCCAAGTTCACTTCCGCGATGCAAAAGGAGATGCAGCAGGCGGCAGACCAAGGATTCGTATACAAAGGACAGACGGTTTTTGACACCACATTTGGTGGCAAGGAAGTGGTGGTTATTATGGAGCGAGACCGTGATGCAACGATTGAGCGGCACGAATACAAACTCCTTGCCACTTCAAAGACGTCCACGATGCAAAAGGAGCTCACAGAGTCTGGCGAACCAGGATTTCAATATGTTGGCATGACTGTAGCCGAGACGGCGTTCGGCGGGAAGGAACTTGTAACGATCCTCCGGCGAGGTTCGCGCAGGTAGCCCACCACATACCACCAAGAGCGCTCAGAAAGGCCGATGGCAAACGAGGGCTCGACCACCGCAATCTAACTCCGGGCATGCTTCTGGCAATAACGGGCCCTAGCCGGGGGCAGATTCAGCCAGACCTGGCGATATCCGAATTGATGCTGATCGATGAAGGAGCGGACGATCTTGCCGACGCGGAGCATTCGCTGCCGATCCTTGGATTTGAGAAACTTCGATTTGAACTCGTGAGATAGATTGTACTCAAAGTATGAGAATACGCCGTTGGTTGCCAGGCGATCGATCAGGACCGCCAGAATCTCCGAAACCAGCTCGGGTTCAAAGTTGTTGAAAGGCAGTCCGCATACCACGTAGTCATACTGAAGATCTCTTTCAATGTCGCGCACGTCCGCATTGTGAAGTCGGCACTGAATTCCCTTTGCCTGGAACCATTCCCATGGAAGCTTCTGTCTCAGATACTCGCAAAACCGTGTATTGAGCTCATAGATCTCCAAGCGGTCCCCGGACCTCAGATGCTTTACGATTTGTCGGGTGAAGGCTCCGGTGCCCGGGCCCACTTCCAATACCTGAATTGGACGGAAAGAACGCAAGCTGAGCGGATCCGTGATGGCTTTCCCCAACAAAGGGGAGCTCGGCGCGATCGCTCCGGTGGTGGTGAAGTTCTCTGTGAACTGAGAGAAGAAGAGAGTAATGTCCCTAAGCATTCAGGCCATGTTCCGAACAAAAAGCAACGATTGCGCCATGCGACGATCTTGCGTCACTTGTCGGAGGCGTTAAACTCCGTTCAGCCTAGGGTGTTTTGACGAGGCTGGCCGCCAATGTATTGGCTTTCTGTGCGAGAACCAGACCCTGATAAAACTCGCCACGCTTCACGGCGTCACGCGATTTCTTCATGAAATCGAGCACAGCGGCCAGGTTGGGCCTTTGTTGCTCGGTTAAGTGCGACTCGTTGAGTGATTCAACCAGCGATTGGGTCGAGTCCAACTGCTCATTGATTTTTCTTTGCAGCACCTGCTTGTCACTCTCGCTAAACTGAGGCAGCAATTGAATGGGGGGAGCTTGTGCGACGGGCGCTGCTTCAGCAGCGGCTGGAGCGTTGACTCTGGTTGCTCGTCGCGCTTCAACAACAACCTTGGTTGGTTTGGGGGGTGGCGTGCGTTGGGCTGGGGGAGGCAGATTCGGTTGGGCCTCTGCCGCGGTGGCAGTAGGCTCCGGCAGGGTCTCGACCATGATCGGTGCCGAGGTCGACTGGTTTTCGATCTCTGGAGCCGGTCCCTGATAGCCAACAGAGGGCAGGCCGGTCACGGGAACTCTTCCCAGCGACTTGTTGTGGCTGCAGCCGGTGGCGAGCAGGCCAACGCAAATGAGACCTGTGAACAGGCGTTGAGAAAGGACCACATTAGGCGAGAACCAAGCCCATTTTCTCCCAAAAAAGCGAACCGACATCGGCTACTCCACTTGCACCAGCGCGGGAGACGGGCCAAGGGCTCCGGGGATGGCCCATCCCTGATAGGTTCTGCAAGGCTTCAAACTTCTCTTGCATCGCCCGGTTTCGAATTCTGATTCACCCACCTGGAATCCCCCTCACGCCCAACCCCCTCTATCGTTGGGGTGAGCGGAGCTGAACATACTGCAATCACCGGCTGAAGTGTGGCGAAGGACCAACGAACCATTTCCCAAGCTGCTTTACGCCACGGGAAACTTCAGGGTAAACGTCGTTCCCTTCCCGACCTCGGACTCGAACTCGATTTCGCCATTGTGGAGTTGGACGACCTTAAATACCGTGGCTAGCCCAATTCCGCTGCCATTTTCTTTAGTAGTATAGTACAGGTTAAATACCTTTTCACGGTTCTCCAGCGGGATTCCCACGCCTTCATCTTGTACTCTGAGTTCCAGCGAGCCGTTGTGCAAGGCGGTGGAGATATTCAACGCGCCACCCTTCGGCATTGCCTGGCATCCGTTGAGAACGATGTTCAGGAGGCATTGCTTCATCAAGTCCGTATCGAGCTGAATCGGAGGCAGATTGTCGGTTGCCTGAACGGAAATCCGCACGTCACGCTGCCTGGCTTCGCTCTGCGCAAGGGTCACCACTTCCTGCAGAACCGGCTGGATGTCTTCTTTCTTCAGCCTTACGTCAACAGGCCGATTGAAATTCAAGAAATTCCGCACAACGCGATCAAGTCGTTTGATCTCCTGGGTAATGACATCGAGACTCCTGGCAGCGTCTTCTGCCTGCTGCGAAACAACTTGAGACTTGAGCAGTTCCAGATGAATCACGATTGCGTTGAGAGGGTTCTTCACCTCATGAGCCACTCCCGAGGTCAACTTGCTCAGAGCAGACAGCTTCTTGGCGTACTCAAACTGGTTCTCCAACTTCGCGACAGTCTCCGGATCCTCAAAGATCACCAGCCCGCCCATGGGCTGGTGGTTCTCTTCGAGATAGTGCACCCTTGCGGTAACCTTGGATTTGTGAAGGTGCAGGTCTTCCTTCTTTACGGTCTGCTTGACCCCGAACGCCGTTTCCACAAGGCCAAGCAACGGATGATCTGCAGTCAAGACTTCATTGAGTCTTCTGCCGAGAGAAGCCTCCACACTGGTGTTGAGCAACTGCGCCGACGACGGACTCATTAACACAATGCGCCTTTCGGGGTTGAGGAAAATGATCTTTTCTTCCAAGCTCTTCACGATCTGTCCGAAATTCCCTTTCAACGCATCGAGCTCTTCGCGGCTGCCTTCCAGTCGCTGGCCGATCTCGTTCAACTTCAGAGAAACCAGTCCGAACTCGTCGCGCCGTTTCAAATCGATGGGCTTTGTGAATTCACCTTGGATCATGCGCTCGAGTCCCGCCGAAATAAACGTAAGAGGATTGAGCAGAACCTGCGCAAACACAGCGGCTAGCGTCGTGGCAAACAACAGAGAGAACCCGGCTACGTAGAGATTCTTGCTCAGGAACTGCTTGAGCTGCTGCTTGATCAGGGCGCTGTTCATGGCAACCCTGACTGTTCCAAAGGAGCGATCGCCGGCCACCATCTCGGACGTAACCTCGTAGTTTTTGGGTGGCCCATTGATGTAGCGGAGCTGGGTGAGGAAGTCGGCGTTCCGGAGTGCCAGAATGTTTTCTGCCTGAGGCATCGTCTGACCGAGTTGAGAGCTGTCGGAGTGTGCCAGGACATGGTGGTGCGGATCGGTGACAGCCAGGTAGACGATGGTCTGGGAGAACGCCGTGGTTGATTCGAACAGAGCCTGTAATCCCAGGTCTTGCCGCAAGACATCACGAATGTAGTTGGGGGTGGCTTCCGGGTCCGGATCACTTGGGGGCGGCGTGGGCTCCGATGACAGAGCCTGCTTCACCTGATTATAAACCTGCTTGCTGATCAGGTCGCCGCCTTCGTACGTTGTGCGAATCTGTTCACGCGTGAACGTAATGATTGTGAACAGCGAGACAATTGAGAGGACAACCAGAACGAGCGTGGTGATGGTGAGCGTGAGCCTAGTTTTGAGCCTCAGCGTCATAAAGATTGAGCTTGTTGTGAAGCGTCTTCAGACTAACTCCCAATATTTCGGCCGCTCGCGTCTTATTGTTTTCCGTGAATTCGAGTGTTTTGTAAATCAGTTGCTTCTCGGCTTCTGCCACGGTGGTGCCCACGGGAATGGCGAGGCTGTTTGAAGAAGGCGCTACTTCGCGCTGTTCCAGCACCGGCAAATGCTTGTCCTCAATCAGATCCTTGTCACACACGATCAGCGAGCGCTCGACCACGTTACGTAACTCGCGCACGTTACCCGGCCAATTGTGCGTCGAGAACATTTTCAAGACCCGATCTGTGGTTCCCTTGACGTTCTTGTCATGCTTCTTGTTCAACTGCCGGATGAGCGCTTCGGTCAAGATGGGAATATCTGCCAAGCGGTCGCGCAGGGGTGGAAGGCTGATGGTGAAGACGTTGAGACGATAGTATAGGTCATTGCGGAGTTCACCAGCCTCGACGGCCTTTAGCGGCTGCTTATTTGTCGCGGCCACGATACGCACATCGACGTCGATCTCAAACTTGCTTCCCAGGCGGCGGAACTTTCGTTCCTCAATGACTCGGAGTAATTTGCTTTGAGTTCCCACTGGCATCTCTGCGATCTCGTCAAGAAAAATGGTGCCGCCATTGGCTAACTCAAAGCATCCCAGACGCCGTTCGAGTGCGCCAGTGAATGCCCCCTTTTCATGTCCAAAGATCTCACTTTCCATCAGTGTTTCAGGAATAGCCGAACAGTTAATTGCAATGAAGGGCCCCTCGCTACGCTTGCTGCGCAGGTGAATGTTGCGCGCCACAAGTTCTTTCCCAGTCCCACTCTCCCCTGTGATCAGAACGGAAGCAGTGCTGGGTGCAACCATCTCAATGAGGCGGTAAACTTCCAACATTTGCACGGAGTTCCCGGCCATATCTCCAAAAGAACCGTATTGCTTCAGCTGGCTCTTCAGGAGTTGAACTTCCTTGAGGGTCTTTTCCCGTTCGAGGCATTTGTCGAGCAGAATCCGAAGCCGGGCCGGGTCAACGGGCTTTTCCAAATAATCGTAGGCCCCCACCTTGATGGCTTCGACGGCAGAGTCGATGGTGGCCTGGGCTGTGAGCAGGATGACCGCCACATCGGGGTAGTCTTCCTTTATCCTCTTGAGTAACGTCATCCCGTCCATCACCGGCATGAACAAGTCAGTGATGACCACGTGTGGTTCGAGTTCGGAGATCAGAGCTAGAGCCGCTTCGCCGTTTTCGGCCGAGTTGGTGTTGAAGTTCCAATTCGAAACCAGCCTGGCCAAGCCCTCTCTGGCCGAGGGTTCGTCGTCAACAATCAAGATTTTCTGCTTGCTCATGTCGCTCCTGATTAAGCGGCTGGAACTGAACGCTGTGTGTCTAAGGTGTTGAGGGGGCGGATTGGCAGTGACCCTTCCGTGCTGTTCTACTGTGGGGTGTCATGATACAGGCACCGTACTCAAAAGTAAAAATTTTTGACTCCCTCCCGCTCGTGCCAGTAAGCTTCAAACCGGGTTTGTCGCCTTCAACCGGCCTCTTTCCGGCATGGGAGCTTCGTTATGGGATCCTCTTCGCTTGCTGTTCAGTCAGCTCGGGAAGCGGTTTTGCAACAATGTCAGCGGATCGCTGGTAATCAGCCCGTCGAAAGAGTTACGCTTCTCGAAAGCCTTGGGCGTGTCCTCGCTGAGGAGGTTTCGCTCGACAGCGACCAGCCGCCTTTTGCCCGGTCGATGCGTGATGGCTTTGCGCTGCGGACCGAGGATGTGCAGTCGGCACCTGTTGTGTTGCGCTGCATTGGCGAAATCAAGGCAGGGGAGATGAGCGCAACCTTTCTCAGAAGCGGTGAGGTGATGCAAATCATGACTGGCGCTGCGGTACCGGAGGGTGCCAACGCCGTCGTGATGGTTGAAAACACGGACCGTCGGTCAGACGGCCAGGTCCAAGTCCTCAAACCGGTCAGGGCCGGTGAAAATATTGCTCCGAAAGGCTCGGAGCGACGCGCTGGAGACACGGCGCTTCGTCCGGGGCGCCGCATCTCTACTTTGGGGGCCTCGGTCCTCGCCACTACCGGCAAGGCTGGGGTACTGGTATACCGCCGTCCAGTCGTCGCTATTTTGGCAACCGGTGATGAACTTGTAGCCGTTGAAGAGGTCCCCAAAGGTGGACAAATTCGCAACTCCAATTCGTTTTCGCTCTACGGGCAGGTGCTGAAGAGTGGTGCCACTCCTTTGATTTTGGAGACGGCGAAGGACAACCTGCCGGACCTGCGACGGCAGGTTCAGCGCGGGCTGGAATCCGACGTCTTGCTGGTCAGCGGCGGCGTATCGATGGGTAAGTATGACTTGGTTGAGCCGGTTTTCGAAGAGTTGGGCGTGACGATTCACTTCGAATCCGTCAGCATGCGTCCCGGCAAACCGACGGTGTTTGCTACCTGGAAGGACCGCTGGCTGTTTGGCCTGCCAGGAAATCCGCTATCGACATTCGTTGCCTTTGAGCTCTTTGTAACGCCTGTGCTCAGAGCTCTGCAGGGGCTCCCGGCCGCTGACCTTCCGGTGGTACGAGGCCAGCTTCAAACGGATGTTGTTGAGCGATCAGGACGAAGTGCGTTTTTGCCGGCCTATGTCAGTAGCGGGTCTGGCATGTTGGAGATCTTGCCTGTGACCTGGAAGGGATCGGCGGATATCTTTGGTGCTGTCGAGTCCAACGCCCTTTTGATTGTGCCTGCCCAAGCCTCGCGCTTGACACGAGGAGAAACAGTCGAGGCGTTGTTGTTTGAAGAGCTCGGTTATGCGAATGAGGGCAGGTTATAGCAACGGTTGTAGGTAGCCTTCTCTTTTCTCACCGCGACCAACCGGTGTGTTGTGGAGACATCTCAACATGGCGCAATTTTCACATCTGGATGAGAGTGGGAAAGTCAGGATGGTTGATGTGACCGAGAAGTCTGTCACAGTGCGCATGGCCCGAGCACGGGGGTGCGTTAGAGCCTCCCCAGAGACAGTGGCGTTGATTCAAACCGAAAAAATTGCCAAGGGAAATCCGCTTGAAGTAGCTCGGATTGCTGGAATCATGGCTGCCAAGAATACCGCAGGACTCATCCCTTTATGCCATCCTTTGGGGTTGACCCACGTCGATGTTGGGTGTGAGTTGACACCAGAAGGAATCGAGTTGGTAGCCACTGCGACCACCGAGGGCAAGACAGGTGTGGAAATGGAAGCTTTGGCAGCCGTCTCTGTTGCGGCTTTGACCATTTACGATATGTGCAAGGCCGTGGACCGCGAAATGGTCATTACCGATATCAGACTCGTAGAGAAGGCAGGTGGCCGCTCGGGGCATTACCTGCGCAACGACTAACCCAAGCCAAAGCAATCTCTTGAAGGATTCCTAATGTCTTCTTTTCTCAAATATTGGCTGCCTCCTCTCCTTTGGGCCAGCTTGGTCTTCATCTTTTCGAGTGATAGCTTTTCTTCTGGCAATACTTCGCCACTGTTTCTGCCACTATTCCAGTGGCTTTTGCCGCACGCAAAGCCTGAGCTGATTCATGCCTTGCACCATGTGATTCGCAAGTTGGGCCACTTCACGGAGTTTTTTGTTTTGGCGATGTTGCTGTATCGGGCGCTGCGACGGGGACGAGGGACGCCATGGCAATGGCGAGTGGCTGCCTGGACGCTGAGTCTGGTTCTGATGTACGCCGTTGCCGACGAAGCCCACCAGCAGTTCGTGCCGAGTCGAAGTGGAGCCTGGAGTGACAGCCTGCTGGACTTCTTCGGGGGCTGCTGCGCAGTGGCTTCGCTTTATGCGCGATCTCGGACCAAGGCTGCTCCATTGACGCCTGTAGCAGTTTCTGATCCTTATGGGAACTAACTGGGTAATGACGAGCTTGATCGCGGGATGCCTGACGTTTGGCTCCAGTATCCTGCAGAGCCAAACCACCAGTTCGAGTCAAGGTTCGCCTGCGCGCTCAACCTCTTCAAGTGAGAAACCCGTGAGAATTCTAGGTCCCTTTGCATCCCGAGACGATCAGGATGAATACACCAAGGTGGTTCTGAAGAATGGCCTGACTCTGATTGTTTACGAGCGTAAGGACTTGCCGCTCGTCTCCATCTCGACCTATGTGAAGACCGGGTATTTAGATGAGCCGGACCGGCTCCGAGGCATCGCCCATGTGGTCGAGCACATGTTTTTCAAAGGTACAGCGCGCCGTGGCGTTGGAGCAATGGGCAAAGAGACCAAGGGACTTGGCGGGTCGTTGAACGCCGGAACCTTTTATGAGTATACCCACTATTATACGGTGCTTCCATTCGAGCATTTCCGGCAGGGGCTCGATATCCAAGCCGACGCGCTGCAGAACCCGGTATTTGCCGACGAAGAGCTGAAGCGTGAAATCCAGGTCATTTTGCAGGAAGCACGACGCAAAGCCGACGCGCCTGAAGCCTTTGCTTTGGAAAAGCTCTACGAGGCGGCATTTGAAGTGAGTCCGGTTCGTCGGTGGCGCATTGGCGATGAATCTACCCTGCTGCCTCTCAGTCGGAAAGAACTGGTTGAGTTCTACCAACGTTTTTACGTTCCGTCGAACATCGTTCTCGTAGTCTGCGGGAATGTCGATAAGCGGTCCGCATTGGATGAAGTGGTAAAGAAGTACGGAGGCATGTCGCCGGCAAGAGTAGAATCGCCAAGCGCCCCCACCGAGCCTGTACAAAAGCTGTTGCGTTATCGCCAACTTAGCGGCGACATCGCTGAAGCAAGGTTGCTCTTGGGCTTTTCGATGCCTGCAGCGCTCGCACCTCAGTGGTATGCCGCCCAGGTCCTGAACGCAGTTCTGACAGAGGGGGAGGGTTCGATTCTGGGCCGCCAGCTGAAGGAAGAGAAGGGCTGGGTGAGTTCCGTGAAGTCGGTGCCGCTCGACTTGCAGCATCAAGGCTACCTGACGCTTCAATTCAGTCTGGACCCGTCACGGCTGGACAATGCTGAGTTGGCACTCTGGACCGAGTTGGAGCGCCTCAAGTCGGGCGTACTAGAGGATCAGGATATCGAACGCGCCAAGAACCTGCTGGAGCGCAACATTCATTTGGATCGCGAGGAACTGACCCATTTTGGCTTTGAGCTGGCACGATACGAGGCCATATCGACGCATCGGGAGTGGCGAGACAGCGTGAGAAAGCTGCGCGCCGTGACACGCGAGCAGGTAATCGAGGTAGCCAAGACGCATCTGACGTTGCCACGCAGCACCGTGCTGGAATACCTGCCCAAGGGGGCCAAGCCTCGCAGCGCCTCAGCAGAAAGTCTTATGACATTCCTCGAACAGCGGCTGCCGAATTCGGTGAAGGAAGCCGAGTTGATCGCTGGGCCGCTGGCGACTCCCGATGAAGACAAAAAGGGTAAACCCTTTCGTCCTGCCCCTCGCAGTGTCGGCCAGGCGGAGATCAGCTCTGCTTGGGTTGAGTCGCCTCTCACCGAGTACAAATTGCTGCGTGGTCCGGAAGTAATGGTGAAAGAGAGCCGCGCTCTTCCACTGATTTCAATCGGCGTCTTTTTCCCCGGGGGCCGCCTGTTTGAAGGCCGCAGCAACAATGGAATTACGGAACTCATGCTGCGTACGTCAGCCAAGGGTGCGCTCAAGATGAGCCGTGCGCCGATCTTGTCGGTGTTTGAACGCAACGGGGCGACGATTGAAACCCGGGCTGAGGCCGATTTCTTCGGCTATGTGCTCACCGGACTGAAGGCCGGATTCGAAAAGAATTTGGATGCACTGTTTGAAGCGATCCAGCAACCCCAGTTTGAAGAGCCTCAAATCGAGAAGGAAAAGTTGCTGCTTAGAGCTGAGGCTTCGCGGTTGACGGACAGCCAGGTGCTCTACTCGCGCCAGCTCTTGAAACAGGCTCTCTACGGGGACCATCCCTACGGCCTGCCTCCGCTAGGTACAGCAGAATCGGTGTCACGGATCAGCCGTGCGGACCTGATGGAGTGGCACAGTCAATTCGTTCAGAAGGGGATCCCAGTCATTGCGATCGCTGGTGATACCGAGGGAAGCGAGTTGGTAGCGAGGCTTTCGAGCTACATCAGCACAATCGGAGCAGAACCAATCGACGTCAAGATGGCGCTTCCGGTCAAATCGCGCGACCGCCCAAACGAAAAGACCGAGAGCCGCGACCGACGTCAGTCTGCGACCTCGGTGGGATTTCTTACCTTGGGGGCCTCCGAGCCTGAAACTCGAGTGCTGACTGTTGCAGTCAACCTGGTTTCCGGTATCGGGGGAAGGTTTTCCGAACAGATTCGAGAAAAACTGGCGTTGGCCTACACCGTGAGCGCCGCGCACGAGCCAACTGCCTTGGGTGGATATTTCACGGCTTACACGGCGACCTCTCCGGAAAACCGCAGGCTGGCAGTTGATGCCCTTAAGGAACAGTTCAAGAAACTCACCGTTGACCTGCCTACCGAAGAGGAAGTGAAGCGCGGCAGGAACTTCTCCAGTGGACTATGGAGCATGCGCTTGCAGCAGCGAAAGCTCCAGATATTCGAGTTTGCGCGGCTCAGAATGGCGGGACTGAGTTTGGACGAAATTCAGAACCAGGCCAGCCAGTATGATTTTGTGACGCCCGCGTTGATTCGTGAGGTAGCCAGAAAGTATTTTGATTTGAACCACATTGCAATTGGAGGGATTCTTGGCAGCCCAGGAAGCAGAGACGCCTCCAAATGAGCAGGGTCTTCCCGAACCGTCTGCACCGGCTGGAGGGAAACGTCCCACCGAAAGCAGCATCTCCGAATTGACACAGTTCCTCCAAGTGACGGATCCGGACGCCCTGCAGGCGGTCTTGAGAAATCCGGGCTTCGGAGAACGTGAAGCACTGTTCTTGCTGCACCGGAGGGACCTACCCTCCACAGTGATTCAAGAGCTGGCAAGCCATCGAACTGTGGTTAGTAACTATGCTGTGAAGCTGGCCCTCACCAAGCACCCCAAGACCCCGCTGCGTACTGCTCTGGAACAACTCAAGTTTCTCTACTTGTTTGATCTTGTCTCGGTTTGCCTTCAGACTGGAGTTCGCGCCGAGGTGAAGCGTGCCAGTGAGGAGCTGGTACTAGCCCAGGTTCCAAAGCTGGCGGTTGGACAACGGATCACTTTGGCAAAGCGCGGCCCCGCACGGCTTGCTGCCAGCCTCTTGAAGGGGGAGAACCTCCAGATTATTCAGGCAGTTCTCGACAATCCCTATTTGACTGAAGCGGTTTTGTTGCCCGTGTTGAACCGACCAGACTGTTCTCCCAGAATAGTGGAGTCGATTGCCAGCCATCCAAAGTGGGGACTTCGTTATGACATTCGACTGGCATTGCTCAGGCACTCCAGCCTTTCCGTCGCGAGAGCTCTGGCGATACTGCCGGGGCTTAAACCTCAAGATGCTAAAGCGATATCTCAGGATCCAGCAGTTATCCCTGAAATAAGAAACTATCTTTCGAATCGCCTAAGTGGCTCCAAAAGGGACACCTAGGACACTCATGACCCAAGAGTCCCGTCCAATGCGACATTGGGTCGTCCGAGGCCCAAACTTCGGCTACAACAGCGGTGTTTCGGTGAGCCGAACCGGCCAATCCTGATGGGACTGGCGTTTGAGGCGTTCCGGTTGCCGTTTCTCTTTGTGGGTGGGAATCTTCTCGGGACCACTGCTTGAAAGCCTTGACGGACGAGGCATCGAGACATCGATCTGTGGAAAACTCCCGTTGGATGGGCCATTTCATCAGTCGACGGATAGCCTTCGACGAAAAAACGTAAAATTTAGAATAAGCAGCGTGTTTAGTGGAGGTTGTCGAGTTGTTCATTTCGTGTGCAATCTGCTAATACCGCAGGTCCGGCTGGAGTTTTCGGGCATCAAGATGTGATTTTGCACAAGGTTTTCCACAGGTTTTGTTGATAACTTTCTGCGAGAGTTGTCGGGACTGAATCCGGAGTGTTTGTGGGCTTCCAACATGGGCAGATCTGGTGCCACTTGGCGGTTGCCTTCGTTTGATTCGAGAGATTCAAGTCTGGTATAGTCGCCTCGCCTTCGAGGGCGACCTGCCCTCCAACCCAATCATGCAAACCAAGAAAATTCTGTTCTCCCTTGAGGTGACCGTTGTCTTCCTGAGTCTGACCGTCTATCTCTGGCATACCATAGAGGCTACGGAGCGACAGAAGCGCCATCAGGCGATCGAGATCGGTGCCAGCCAGTTGAAAGGTGGTATCGAGGCCTTTGTCACGGAAAAGGTCTCCATCCTGATGCAGGTCAGGAACTTCTGGCTGAACAGCAAATCGATCGACCACGACGAATTCCTGGGGTTTTGTCGGTCGATTATTGGGCAGATCCCCGGGTTTCAGGCGATTGAGTTCGGAGATACTTCAGACCGGGTCGTTTGGGTTGAGCCGCTTTCGGTTGAGGACTTCGATGTGAAAAGCAGGGCCAGCCGCCACCGAGCCTTGCTGCGCGCTATTCAGAAAAAGACCGTCACAGTGACTCCTGTCTTGAATTTTACCCAAGGCGGCAAGGGCTTTGGCGTGATCGTTCCGATCTTTCGAACAGGAAAGTATGAAGGCGCCGTCATCGGGATTTTCAAGATTGAAACGCTCTTTTCATTGGTTTTTGATTCGGTCTTGCGACAGCAGTACAACATTGCGGTGTTTGACGGCGAGGCCTTGGTTTTTGGCGATGAACCGGAGGGAGATGCCTGGAGACAGGCTTCGAGCCATGTGAAGGAAACCATGACCGTGGGTGACCAAAACTGGAGCTTGGTGCTCTGGCAGAAGGAGCCCGACGGGGACATCTCATTTCTGGGCAGCTCGGTCCTGGTTCTGGGCTTTGCCCTTTCGCTGGTTTTGGGCTCTCTCGTTTGGGTTCTGTCCACGAAGGCTGAGCAAGCGGACGTGTATGCGGCCTTGCTGGAAGTGTCTCATCAGCTATCGGCATCGCCAAACATGAATAGCGTTTTCCGCGTCACCGGGGAAACCAGTCTACGAATGACCGGTGTTGACCGATGCGGCATCTTCTTATGGAACGAGGCAGAAAGGCAATTCAACCCGGCCTGGCTTTCCAGCGACCGGCCCGAAGACGTTCAACAGTTCCTGGGTTTGAAGTTAAAGTATGGTGACATGGCGCTGATCAACAAGATCGTGGACGAGAAACGGAGTGTGTTGGTTCAGCCCGAGAAAATGGGACTGATCAATCCCAGCCTGGTGCGACTGTTCAACATCCGCTCGGTCCTGGTAGTCCCTTTGGTCTCAAAAGGAAATCTGATTGGCGCGATGACATTGGATCACGAGGGCAAGCAACGCCGTTTCTCGTCCCGCGAACAGGCGATCATCGCTGGCATTGCGGCTCAGTCTGCTATCGCTATCGAAAACGTGAGCCTGATAACCGAAACTCAGAAGCAGTCGGAACTCATCCGCAAGAAGAATCAAGAACTGGAGTCCTTTCTCTTCATCGTTTCGCACGATCTTCGAAATCCTATTCTGGCGTTGGGTGGGATGGCCTCGCTCCTCGTGGAAGAGTGTGGCGATGAACTGAGTGCCAGTGGAAAGCACTATCTGAGTCGCATCCAGGCCAATCTGAATCACATGGAGCTTTTGATCAAAGATGTTCTGGAGCTGTCCAAGATCGGCAGGACCGAAACCCAGCTGGACCAGATCGATGTCCAGGAAACCTTGGGCGAGATTTTGATGGACTCCCCGGTGAAAGCGAACCAGCAGCACGTCCAGGTTTCCAACAAGAATCAGGTCCGCTCTCTCCGTTACAACCGCCACGGCCTCAGGCACATTTTCTCCAACTTGATTGAGAATGCTCTCAAGTTTTGTGCCTACCAGGATTCCGCCAAAGTCGAGATCGGGTCGGAGGAAAATGACCAGGAATACCGCTTTTATGTCAAAGACAATGGCGTTGGAATTGACCCCAAGTATCATCAGAGTATTTTTGACCTCTTCTACAGAATTCAGGATTTGAAGACGGTCGAAGGTACGGGTGTCGGTCTGACTATCGTGCATCGCGTCTTGGAAACCTATGGTGGCCGAATCTGGGTGGATTCCGAAAAGGGCAGAGGGACAACATTCTTCTTCACCATACCGAAGAGCCTTTAGGCGCCGCCGGCAATTTGCCGCGGGTTCTCCTTCTTGTCTGAACAAAGACCGAACACGACGACGAACGAGTACTATTTCTACATGCATGAACTGCATCGTTCTCCCAGTCGGATGAGGACGGTCCCTCCGGGAGGGGTCAATGCCACCTAAGGATCAGGAGCGTCTCGCTCGAATTCAGGAAAGCCTGCGTCAGAACCAGTGGGACGCTCTCGTACTATTTCATCCCGACAATATCGTGATGGCGACCGGCATGTTGCCCGGCAGCACCCATGTAACCGCGGTTGCCACCGCGGACGGACAGGTGCTGCTAATCACCCCGTGGTGGCGTGAGGAGTTTGTCCGACAGGAGAGTTGGGCCGACGAGATCTGGACATTTGATTGGTGTCGAGGGTTTAGCGGCGTGGAACCGCTTGGCGCAATGGTTGAGAAGATCGAGCAAAGCCGAGAGCGCTACGGGCTGGAGAGTGTAGCCTACGACGCAAGGATGCATCACTATAGTCCTGCCAAGCTGCCCTCGGAGTCGTTCAACTACGATGAAGTGAAGGCCAAGCTGCCTGAGTTGTTTCGCTCCGTTGCTGACGCGACCAATACTGTGAACGGGCTCAAGTCGCGCAAGACGCCCCGTGAAATCGAAAAGCTGCGGCTGGCGCACCAGGTTGCCAAAGCAGGGGTTGAGGCATTCTACGCGCATGCTTGTGAGGGCATTCGAGAGACTGACCTGGCGGCAGAGGTGAACTACGCCGTGCTGAAGCAGGTTGGTCACCGCGGGATTCGCTATACCTACTGCGACCCTCCCCAGATCGCTTCAGGAGCGCTCCGCACGTCAATGGCCGACACGATGTCGAATCATGCCACTGACAGGCAGCTGCAGGCCGGTGACCTGGTAATGCTGGAATTTGGGGTTCACGCAGACGGCTACTGGGCAGACATCACTCGGACCCTGGTTGTCGGCGAGCCCACCGATCGACATTACCGGATGCATGAAGCCATCCTGGCCGCGCAACAGAGCGCTATTGCCACCTACAAGCCAGGCGAAAGCACGGGCGACGCTCTGTGCAATGCGGCGTGGGAGGCGATGCGCAATCACGGATTCCGGGAGGGCATCACTCATGGCCTCGGACACGGCTTGGGCTTTGCCTATCACGAAGACCGCCCGAATCTGGGACCTGGAGAGAACGCCAGGGTTCAGCCGGGCCACGTCACCTCTGTGGAACCGGGCTTGTATTTCTTCGAGAACGGCGTTGCACAAGGCGGGATGCGTGTGGAAGACAACGTGGTCTGGGGAGAGTTGGCGGGCCAGGCCGAGGTTCTTTCAAACTTCCAGCGGGGACTGTTAAGGGTTGGAGGCTAGCAACCTTTCAGGCGACCTTATAGGGCACGAGAACGCAATCGAGATTGGGTACTTGGTGTTCTTAGAGACAGATGAGATGGATTCTGAACCACATGCGACCTGGACTGGAATACAACAGGACAGGTGAATTTGCATTTGGGTTGCGACATTGAACCTCCGTTCCGTGCCCCCTCCTTTCCGATTCAATTCCCCATCTCACAACCGACCTTGCTGATCTGTTTCGCAAATCCCCAAGATGAGTTAGTTAGGCTGACGTGTTCATGGCCAAGTCCTTGAACCACGGTCGGACTTCCTCGGCTTAGATTGTTATGTTATCGGAGACGCCTGAGTGCCGCGGCTCTCATTACCCGAGCCTGTTCTGCGGTGAAAAGAAGATCTCCAACCACGGCGTTCTGCAAGTCCTGTCGACTCCATTGAGCGCGCATCTGAGCGCGCATCAGTCCCAGCGGTGAATGGGAATCCGAGCCCAGCAGCAGATGGCCGATTTCGTGGGCCGCCGCATGACCGAGAATCACAGGCAAAGAAGTAGTTCCGCCTTTCGCCAGTTGTTCAACTCGGTCGTAGAAGACCGAGGCGCTGGCTGGAGTTCCTCTTTCGGGCTGGGCAGCGATTCCCAGGGTCCCAGAGCCGAACTGCGCTCGCGTGGCCGGAGAGGCAGGCACGAGTCTCAGCACCAGATCCGACGACCCCAACGGTTGCTCGCAAGCTGGGATGGTGAAATTTCCCTCTGACGATAGCGAACACTCCAGCCAGAATGTCTGGATTCCAGTTCGACCAAGGATGTATGTGGCAATCTTCCGGGCAAGGTTCCAGGTCTGTGGCGATGCTTGAGCATAGTTAAAAACACGCACAGTAAGGCGCGAGCCGGGGTCCTTGTTTTCTGGGAGCGCTCTGGGAGATCCTGCCAAATGAGCCATCAAGAAAAAACTCAAGACTAGGCAATTTTTGTGTGACCTGTTCACGGCGTCGCCTCCGATTTCGCAAATGGTTGCGGCCAGGGTTCTGGCCGGCCTCACTTGCGAAAGCGGAAGCCCAGGAAAAAACTGGAAAGCCGTAAGTGATTTTTTTGAGAACCGCGGTTAGCGGAGCAGAGGTATGATGGCTGTCATTCATCCGCTAACTTTCAGCCTTTGCCTACGGAGGTTGAATGACGGGTCCCTCAACCCAGCAAGTCACCCAACTGCTACTGGCCTGGAGGCAGGGGGAAGAATCAGCCCTGAAGAAACTGACGCCGGTGGTATACGAGGAACTTAGGCGCCTGGCCCATCGCTACATGGGTGGAGAACGCGCTGCCCACACGCTGCAAACGACGGCGCTGGTTAACGAAGCCTATCTGCGGCTGATTGATGGTAAGCAAGTGAACTGGCAAAACCGGGTCCACTTTTTTGCGGTGTCCGCCCGTTTGATGCGGCGCATCCTCGTGGACTGGGCGCGTTCCCGCCAAGCTCAGAAGCGGGGCGACCAACCTCAGCGGGTAACCTTGGATGAGGCTTTGATGGTGGCTCGGGGACACGGTGAAGATCTGGTGGCGCTGGACGAAGCCATGCAGAAGTTGGCGGAGGTGGACCCCAGAAAAAGCCAAGTGGTGGAGATGCGTTTTTTTGGAGGGCTGAGTGTGGAGGAGACGGCTGAGGTTTTAAAGGTTTCACCTGACACGGTTCTACGGGACTGGAGGCTGGCCAAGCTGTGGCTTTTGCGCGAACTGAGCGGGGAAAAGCATGATCGACCCTGAACGCTGGCAACAGATCGAGCAGATCTGCGAAGCTGCCCTGAAGCGGAAAGCCGGTGAGAGAGCAGCGTTTCTGAAGGAAGCCTGCGGGAAAGATGAGGGTCTTCTGCGGGAAGTGGAATCGCTGCTGGCTCACGAGGACGCTGCCCAGAGTTTCATTGAAGTTCCTGCCATGGACGTAGCGGCCAGGGTCCTGGCAGAGGATCGAAGCCCTTCACTGCTGGGTCAGCAGATAGGCTCATACCAGATCCTGTCGCTACTCGGTGCGGGCGGCATGGGAGTTGTCTACCTTGCGCGAGACACCCGCCTGGGGCGGGAGGTGGCGATTAAGGTCCTGCCGTGGGCCTTTTCCACAGATGCCGACCGGCTGCGTCGCTTCGAGCAAGAAGCGCGAACTGCGGGCCGGCTCAATCATCCTAACATCCTGGCCATTTATGACTTGGGGACACATGAGGGATCGCCTTATCTCGTCAGCGAACGCCTGGAAGGAAAGACTCTGCGTGAAACAATGAAGGGCGCGGCCGTTCCGGCTCGCAAAGCGACGGAGTATGCCGTGCAGATCCTGCGGGGGCTGGCAGCGGCCCACGATAAGGGCATCGTGCACCGGGATCTGAAGCCGGAGAACCTGTTCCTCACTCCAGACGGTCGCCTCAAGATTCTCGACTTTGGCCTGGCCAAGCTGACTCGGCCTGAAAGTCATGGTAGCCCCACAGATCGTACCGAATCGAGAGTGGGGACTGTTCCGGGACTGGTGCTGGGGACAGTAGGCTACATGGCGCCCGAGCAGGTGCAGGGGGAGGCGGTGAATCACCGCGCCGACCTGTTCAGCTTCGGAACGATCTTGTACGAGATGTTGTCAGGCCAGCGGGCCTTTCGGGGCAAGTCCGACGTTGAAACGCTGAATGCGATTCTGAAGGAGGAGCCACCAGATCTTTCCAACCTCAATCCACCCATTTCGTCTGCTCTGAACCGAATCATCCGGCACTGCCTGGAGAAGAGCCCGCAGGAACGTTATCAGTCAGCCAGCGATATCGCGTTTGATCTCGAGATGCTGAGCGATTCGGGGTTAACGACCTTGCCGACTCAGTCAAAGAGGGTAACGAAGCGGGAAAGTCTCGCGTGGATCGCTGCTGCCCTGTTGTTGCTTGCTGTGTTGGCGCTGGCTTTTGCCTATTTTGGACGCCTACCTACAGAGTCCCCAGCCGTGCACGTTTCGCTGTCCCTGCCGGAGCAGATGACTTTCCCGATTGGAGAGGTCCCGGCCATTTCCCCTGACGGACGTCACCTGGCTTTCGTGGCCAAGGACTCCGCGGGAAAGTCAAAGCTCTATCTGCGCGCTCTCGATAGCCCGACGGCGCAAGCGCTGGAGGGGACGGAGGGTGCCTCTCAACCTTTCTGGTCTCCTAACAATCGCTTTGTTGGCTTTTTTGCTCAGGGCAAGCTCAAAAAGATCTCTGTCACTGGCGGGCCTCCACAAGCACTTTGTGATGTTGGGTTCTCCTCTGGTGGAAGCTGGAGCCGGAAGGGGACCATCGTCTTCTGTCCTCCCTATAAGGTCAGCTTGTCTCTCAAGATGGGGGTCCGGTGACCCCTGTCGCGACGAGACTCGAGGGGAAAGGCCCGGAAACGCTCCTGGAAAAGGCGCGGTGGTCGCCCTATTTTTTGCCGGATGGAGACCACTTTTTGTTCGCTGCCTACAGCCCTCGATCAGAGAGACGGGGGATTTATGTCGGATCACTCGACTCTAACGAGAGCAAACGCCTGCTGGGTGACTACTCCAGTGTCGTCTATGCCCCGCCGGGCTATCTGCTATTCCTCCGGCAATGGACGTTAATGGCTCAGCCATTCGACGCGAGCCGTCTTCAGCTCATAGGAGAACCCTTGCCGATAGCTGATCAATTGACCGTGACCGGGACTGAATTCAGAGGGGCCTTCTCTGTCTCGGAAACTGGCGTTCTGACTTACAGCAGCGGCCCCAACCTGCGAGAACTGGTCTGGTTCAACCGAGCAGGCCAGGAGGTAGGTCGGGTGGGCACTCCGGATGCGTATGATCAGCCTGCCCTTTCGCCGGACGGAAACAGTGTCGCGGTACGGAACCCTAATCCCCTATTCGGGGCATTTGACGTTTGGCTGGTCGATGTTTCCCGCGGCACTCGCTCGCGATTCACTGCTGACCCGGTATGGACCGATGCGCACATCTGGTCGCCCGACGGAAGTCGTATCGCCTTTTCATCGCCGCGGAATGGTAACTGGGATTTGTATCAAAAGACTACCAGCGCCATGGCTCAGGAGGAGACACTCCTGCAGTCAAACGAAGACAAATTCACACACGATTGGTCTCCGGACGGACGGTTTATTATCTACTCTACCCTTCCTGCAGAAAGAGGCCCGGCCCTATGGGTGCTACCGTTGTTCGGCGATCGCCAGCCGATCCGCTTCTCAGAGCCTAAGTTCAATGCAGTCTTGGGACGTTTCTCTCCCAACGGACGTTGGCTGGCTTATCTCTCGGATGAGTCTGGCGCACATGAATGGGAAGTGTACGTTCGTCCTTTTCCGGCTTCGGCTGGAGTGTGGCCGGTCTCGAGAGGGGCTGGAACTCTACCAAAGTGGCGGCGGGATGGAAAAGAGTTGTTCTACATTGCCCCGGATGGAAAACTCATGGCTGTCGAGGTGGCAACAGAGGGCACATTCCTCGCCGGTACTCCCAGGACTCTGTTTCAGACGCATGGATGGGGCTTCTTTGGACCCCCGGACTATGCGGTCGCGTCCGATGGCCAACGCTTTCTCTTCGCCGCACCGCCGGCGGAAGCCGCTTCTCTGACCATCAGGGTTGTGGTGAACTGGCCGGCCATTTTGAAGAAAGCACGGCTACAGTAGCTCGCGCTGCAGATCTGCTCCCCTCAGGAGAGTAACAAGGCCTTCCGGATCGCCCGCAAGTGTTAGTTATTCTCCACCGGTTCCCGCATAGCGTCGATGACTTCTTGATCGGAATCGTATAGCTCGCGAAGGGAAATAGGGTGTGAGGCGGCATCCCATAAGCTACCCTGGCGCACGACGTGACATGGCCTCAGCTGCTTACGCGCCTTGAGAGCTTTGAAATGGGTATCCATAAACTCGAACTCTCCCTCTTCTATCTCGAAGACCAGAATATCAGCCACACTCCCTGTCCTCAGCGTCCCGAATTCCGCTTCTCTGCGTAGTGCCTTTGCCGGGTTCACCGTGCATTTCGCAATAAGCTCATTCAAAGTCATGCCCAGGGCCAAAAGCTTCGACATCGTGTTGAGAAGATCCACATGGAACGGGGCTCCCACGCAGTAGCGATGCAGATCGGTGCTGATGGTGTCTGGATAGAAGGCATGTTCAAAGGCTTTTCGCGCCGTGTCCCAGGAGAAACTTCCACAGCCATGCCCGACATCGAAGAGAACTCCATTGCTTCGAGCTGCCTTCACCTCAGGAAGAAGAGCCGCCGCACCAGGATCTATGATTCCGTCGCCGCGCCCCTGGAAGCAATGAGTGATGATGTCTCCGGGTCTCAGCCTTCGGAGGATCTCTCTTGTGTGCGCGCCCTGGCTGATGTGAACCATCAATGGTAGAGACACATCGTTGGCTGCCTCCAAGGCCTTCTCCAGAGCTTCGATGCCATGGTCCGCTGTCATTCGTCCTTCCCGGATCTTGACACCCACGACGACGTCACGATTCCTTTCGATGGCGCGGGCTGTTTCTCTCGGCCGTGCATACGAGAGGTCCCTGAGTTCTTCTGCAAAAGGCGCGTGAAGTCCCAAGCAGGATATATGCATGAAAGCCAGAACTCGAATTGACGCCTGATCAATCGTGTGTTTGCGGAAGTAGGGGAAGTTGGTAAAGCCACACGTTCCGGCATCGACCGCTGTAGTGACTCCATGGTGCAACGAAATGTGGGGATCGATGCCATAGATGCTTCCCTCAAACCAATGGCCGTGGAGGTCCACCAAACCGGGGCACACATACCTCCGCTCGAGATTCAGAACCTGGCCGCTTTGGCTGGAATCGAGATTAGGGCCAAGGTCCAGGATCTTGCCGGCTTTGATCCCCACATCCAGGATGCCGTCAATGGCCTGGGAGGGATCAATGACATGGCCTTTCTCAAGCAGCAGATCGTATTTCATGGTCAGAGCGAGTTTCAGTGGGGTTGAAAGCAGCTAGGAGCCGTGCGAAATCCGGCGGCAACTACGATCCGGAGAGAGCTTCTTTCAGGCGTCGAACTATGATGTCTGGTTCGTCATCCCGAAGAGCTTCGGGAAGGACAATCAAAAGCCCGCTCGAAGCAAAACTCTCATACACAGCGATGATCGGATCACCCTTCTGAAGCTGATTGATGATTTCCCAAGCAGTCATCCTCAACTTTTTTTCGTCGACTCGAATGTGCGCTTCGGGAACCGGTCTCCCACCATGACGTGGGAACACATAGGTCGCCTCGATTCCATCCAGTCCTTCGAGCCCGCTCACGATTGCCTGGATGCGCGCGTTCCAGGCCTTGAGCTCTGCCTCGAGGTCTCTTTTTTGGTAGAGTTGGAGCGCAGTCAGCAACCCGACGATCTCTTCCTTGGCTGCCTTGTAGCCGCGTCCCAGGCCGTGATGCGGTGGACCCTCAATGAGTCCCTTGGCCACAAGATCTCGATAGGGCCACGTCTCGGGGAAGACGTCCATGTCCTGCTGCTGCAGGCTAGCGGAGAGAATGAGATCTTTCCTGCCGCAGAGAATCCCGGTTGATTGAGGCCCTTGAATATGTTTTCCGCCACTGAACGCCACAAGATCGGCCCCTTGAGAAATGAAGTTTCTCAGATTCTCTCGAGGCGGCAGTTCCGCAGCGGCATCGACGATGACCGGGGCGTTCCGCCTATGCGCAATATCCGCCACCGTCTTCAAAGGCACTCCACGGTCACCCGTTCCTGCCAGGAAGAAGACGGCCGCTGCTCGGTCCGTCAGAGCATTCTCAAGTTCGTAAGGGAACGTGATGTAGTTGTAGCCGACATCGACGATCTTCGCTCCGGCCACTCGAAGCGCCCGATCATAGTCGTTGCGATGAAGCCGTTGCACGATGATCTCGTTCGGCAGCCCTGAAGTGTCCGGCAGGGCATTCATCCTCGAGGCGTTCAGACCTGCGATGCAACCTGCTGCGGCCAATGTGAGCGCCGCGGCCGCTCCCGAAGTAACCATGCCTGCTTCAGCCCCCGTGGCGTCGGCAATCACACGGCTGGCAGACTCTTGGAGATCCTCAATGCGAACGAACGACCGGGCTGCGTCCTGCATGGCCTCCAGTACCTCAGGCGCCATCAGGCAGCCACCTACCTTTGTGCTGTAACTGCGTCCGTTAATCGCCTTCCGGACTCCGAGCCGGTCATAGACACTCATGATCGTTCCTTTGGATCTTGTGCCCTGGAATCGAAAGCCAAAGCGCGAGCGGGATTTGTGACGGTCATTTTAGTGATCTTCTCCCGGGCCACACCCAGACCTTCCAGCAAGGGCAAGAACTTCCTCTGAAGGTGGTCGTATCCCTTGCCTCCATAACTGTGGAGATGTTGCTTCATGCAGATGTCGAGCGAGAGAAGAATCTGGTCCTCAAACCCTTCCTGAATGAGTTCAGCAACGTTGCGCGCTCGCACTTCATCGGCCGGGTAACCATCGCCTTTGTAGCCAATGTTGTCGATGCCGAGAAAGACTCCTTGCTCGGCGATTTTCCTGAAATGGTGCGCTCCGAAGCGGTCGCCGAGGTGGCTGATTACAATGCGCTGGGGAGAAACACCCTCTTCTCGAAGCAGAGCAATTTGCTCCAGAGCCAATTCGCCAAAGTGTGTGGTGTGAGTCCAGATTGAAACACCGGTTTGCTTTTGCGCTCTGGCGGCCGCACGAAATACACGCTCTTGAGCGGGGGTAATGTGATAGCGCTCCGTTCCGATCTCACCGATGACACCTGCTCGAATCCCAGTGCCCTCCACACCCAGTGTGACGTCGTCGACGATTTTTTTCGCCAACTCGTTGACGCTGAGTTGATAGATATACTGAGGATACCCTTCCTCTCGATACCAGGCGCTTCCCATCACCACATGAACGCCAGTGTCGTTCGAGATACGCAGCAGACCCTCTGGGTTGCGTCCCAGCCCGATGCTGGAAACCTCAACCAGTGTCTGCCCGCCCACTTCCTTGAATCGCGCCAGCTCCGCCGACGCGAGCTCCTCGTCGTGGAGAATGCCATCATAGCTGTGGACGATCGACCACAGATCACAGAGAAGGTGTTCGTGCGACAAGACGAACCCGGCCTCTGAGGGAGCGATCGGACCTTTGACCGTCATGATGATCATTCGTGCTTCTCCAAGGAAAATGCCCCTGGAGCTGTGAAAAATTGATCAGGATGATCCTGACTTTTCACGGCTCCGAATCCACTGGCGTTCCACCTGGGTGGAGCGGGCGCTCCCGCGCACGCTTCTTGCCGGAAAGAGCCGATCTTCAGGGGGTTTTCGTGACGGGTTTGGCGATGCCGGTCGGACAACCCGCTCCTAACCCCCCCTGAAGTCCCCCCTTGTCCAAGGGGGGACGCACTTTTCATCGAACATGGGCCGAAGCGCGGCATGAAAGACTCCCGTGGAGACTGCTGACCACAGGCTGTATCGCCGTCCAGCTGATTGCCCTCTTTAGGGAAGACTCAGCAGAATCGTTGCTCCGATTCCGAGGATGATTCCTGCGACGCCATATCCTCGCACGCGTTCTCCAAAGGCAACGACTCCAATCAGGGCAACCAGAAACAATCCGCCACCGTTTGCTAGAGGAAACGCAATATGTCCTGGTATGCCATTCTCCAAGGCCGAGAGAAGACTAAACTGGCCGCCAACGCTGGCCGCTCCCATCAATCCGCCGATAACAAAGTCTCTTCGCGCCAGACCGATTCTCTCTCGCCAAAAAAGTAGTAAGGCAAAAAGTAGTCCTGAACCGTACCAGAATACCAAGTACTGGAACTTGTAAAACTCAGCCCAGCCCCACCCTGTCAGGACCCGTGTTCCAAATATCCCCAGTCCGTTGGTCAGGAACGCAACAGTCATCATCTTGTACCACATGCAAGGACCTCTTTCTTGTTCCTACACCGCTGGCTTCACACCGACTTGTGATTGATTCCTCTCCTTCTCAGCGATCTCCACTTCCTTGTCCTTCCACAGAAAGAACAAGGACAGCACGATAGCTCCGAGAGCAAGCGCCCGCCTGACGCCGACATGTTCTCCATAACAGGCGATAGACAGGATGGTAGGTACGGCCGTCGAGAGATTGATGATCAACCAGCTGGTGGAGATCTTGCCAAACCGGATACCCTTCTAAAAAGCAAGAATGGCGACACTGGCGCAAACCCCGCACGCAACCGACACGGCAGCTGCAGAGGCAGGAGCTCGTAACGAGCCTCTCGTTGAGAGGGCATAGGTGGCCATCAAGCTCGAGGCCCACAGAAAAAGGCATACATTCACGGCGGAAGGAGAGCATTGCCGGGAGTCAGCAACTTTGTGTAGTACCCCCAGCATGCTGAAACAGGCGATGGTCAAAACCAAAAATAGGTAGCCGGTCATTGGCGTTTGCATGCGCGTCTCAGGCAAAATCCAGAATCAAACGAATCTTCTTCAGTGCAGCCAGCCAGGCACGGATATCGCCGCCCGAAGGATCAATGACACCCGTTTTGAAGGAACGCTGAATGAAGGTTTCTAATTCGCCTGCTCTTGCTCGTAACGAGCGTAGAATGGCTTCCGTCTGGTCAGGGCCTGCCAGCCAGATATGCAGGTCTGAAATCAATTCACTGAATTGTGTCCCCACGCGGAGGCAGCGCAAGAGATACTCCAAGTCGCCGCGAGACTCCTGCTTGAGGTCGCTCTCCGCAAGTGCGCTCTGCAGCTGCCGAATGCCCTGGTCTGAAATATCCTTCCACTTTGCCCAACGCGCTGCCATGTTCCTGTGGTAGCCGGCAGAATCCAATGCTTTTTCATTCAGGAAGCGCTTGAGCTTAGGGTCGGCGATCTCTCGCGTCCACGCCGCCGAATCGACTGCCAGGCTGCGCCATAGGACTGACAAAGGATAGAGTTTCGTCCACATGCCTGGAGGGGTCTGCTTTTCGTCGGCCGAAACGAATAGACGATTCAGCTCGGCCACATGCCTTCCAGCCCCGCGGCCATAAAGCAATACACAGACTCGGTCTATCAGGCCACCGGAATCGAATAGGGCTTCCGGTCGCGAATCATTCGCAAGATATTTCTTCGAAAGATCTAATGCCTCTTCGTATGTGCCCGGATCTGAGAAGAAGCCATTCGATCGGCTATTCCAACTGTACTCAGCATTGATGAGCTGGAAAGGTTCCTGGTTGATGCCGCCACCACTGTTATAGATACTTTCCGCACCAAGGAAGCCGCGATTCAACGTTGGCGATGCCACGACGGGATAGTCACTCTGATAGTTGTCTCCGCCTCCAGAAAAGAACATGAAGATCTTGAATGGAAGACGCTCTTCCGTCATAACCTGGTTGAAATCGGGGACCCATTTACGAGTCGATGCTTTCAGCGGAAAGATCTCGCGGAAGCAGATCTGGGCGTTGGAGGACTTCGGCAACTGCTTTGCGATGCTCCGCCAGAGGCTGAGAACATTCTCCCAATCCGTCTTGGACTGAGGGTTCGCGTCATAAACCGGGGAAACCAGGATAATCGTGCAGTCTCGCGCAGCATCGTATCCGGTCTGCGGATTCTTCACCGACTGTACTGCTTCAATGAGCTGGCGGTAACCATTGGCCAAGCCTCCTGCCCCTCCATTGGGGGCTTTCAGATCGTCGCTGGGCCAGCGCGTTCGACAACGGTCGCACCTCTGCAGCCACGATCTCTGGCTGCCTTCGAAACCACCAAAGTCTTCATGATGGACATACAGCCCACCGGGTTCGGTCTTCGCGACGTACTGTCGCAACTCATCGCCCTTCATTGCATTCAAAGCATCATTGGCTCGACAGCTTCCCAATGTTCGCGTGTCGATCGAAGGATTCTTAGAATAGGAGAACCCCATACACTGATAGAGCTTTCCAGAGGGATAGGAATCCTGGTTCTTAAACACCTTGCCAAGGTAAGGAGCCTCTTCGTAGAGTGGGCCCGATTGGTAGGCGATGCCGTAACTGGCGCCATATCCGCCGGTGACCATTTTGATTCCACGGGTTCGAGCATAACTGTTCAGGTCCTTCATCATTCCAGAGAAGCCTGGAAAGAATTCGGTCCCCCAGCCGAATCCATGGCCGAGGACCATGTTGATTTTGTAGCTCACACAGAGGTCCAGCTTCCGCTTGATTCGAGCAGCATAAGCCTCGACGCCATCGCCCCAATCGTAGACCCAGCGATTAATCTCGACATTTGACAACCAGTCGGCAGCCATCCGGTACTTGAAGTCGGGGAAATCGCGAATATGGATTGCGGGAATCCGTACCCCGTCATTCGTGCCAGTCATCAGTTGGAGCAACGATGCCGCTGCGTAGAGAACTCCCTGACTGGTCTGCCCAACCAGGTAAGCCGCCCTTTCTTGGGGCTTAGTGACAAGGACATACGCCTGGCCGGTACTGTTTTTTCCAGTCAAGAGGCTGCGGTCTTCACTCGACAAGATAGATCTTTGATTCGGAGCGAGCAGGTCTGAAGAAGGCAAAAGGGTCAGGTTGAAACCGTTCTTGGCGGAGAGTTGTCCCGCTTTCAGTTCGGTAACCTTGGCGTTCACTCCAGCGTCCCTCAGCCCTTCCAAAATCATTTCCGTTGCAACTCGGATGGGCGGTTCAACCCGAGTTGGAAGCAGAAAGCTTACCTCCACTGGGCCCTTCGGCAGGGTCAGTTCGCCTTCAAGGAACTGATAGAACTGAGGCGTTGGAAAAACAGGAGGCTCCGACTTCGCCAGGCTTCGGGTTGAATTCAGAAGAACGCCGATGAAACAGAGGACAAAGACAGACCGGGTGCGCATGTTCTTATTGAGTCGAATCATTCTTGCTTTAGTGGCCCTTGGCCAACTCGTAGGCCTGTTCGATAAGCCGCTGGCTGACGAGCGACTCTTCAGGCGAAGGATTCGGGCGACGACACTCACGAATCGCTGCCACAAACTCCTTGAGCGCCGACGTCATCCCAACTAGAGCGCGCTCCGAGATGGATGTCTGCTCCTCAAAACAAAGTCCCTGCTGGGATTCACTTCCTGTTTCCAGCCTCCATCCTTCCCAGCAGTTTATATGGAGAGTCCCCTGGCTGCCGTGGCAACAAAGTTCTCCTTCCAGACTCTTACCCTGGGAGCGCCAGCCTAGAGTGATATGAACAGGTAGCCCTTGATTTGAAGTCAGAAAAAAGGCAGCTGTGTCTTCAATATCGCCAAGGGCTTGTGAATAGCCAAACCGGGCAGCGTGCAGTGAGAGTGACTGCCCAGTGATCCAAGCCACATGGTCGAGAAGATGGATTCCGCTGGTGAGCCCGGCTCCTCCGCCGGCTTTCTCTGTGGAAAACATCCAGGAAGGTAAGCCTCCGAAGAGTCCAACGTTTTCGAACAGAGTCTCTGTCACGGCCAAGATTCTCCCCAGTTTGCCACTCTGAACAAATTGGCGGGCCTGCACAACCGGAGGCATGAAGCGATGGGTCATTTCCACCATCAAGACTCTTGAGACTTGCTCGGCCAACCTGCACAAGCGTTCTCCTGCGGCCACGCTGATGGCGAGCGGCTTTTCGACCAGCACATGCTTGCCGGCACTCAGAGCATCGACGGTCACTTGTTCGTGAAGGAAATGGGGCAGACAGATGGTCACTGCCTGAATGGAGCTGTCGCACAAGAGGTCTCTGTAATCCAGATACACCTTGGTTTTGACCTCGGCTGTGCGAGAGGTGTCGTTCTCCGCAATTGCCGTCAGGTGCATCCCAGAGATCGATAGTAGTCCTCTTGCGTGCTGCTGCCCGGTGTATCCGTATCCAATGATGCCGAAGTTCATGAGTGTGGGTCGAATCTATTTCCGCACGCTTGCCCAGACAAGATCGCTCGATACGTTTTGCACCGGCGGGGAATTTCGGCCAGCTAGTCTATCAAATCAGGTCCGCATTCGAGCACCAAGAATAGTGAGTGAGCTCCAAGAGCAAGCTATTGAGGAAGGCTGCCCGGAAATGAAAGGATGAGATCGACCGCGAGATCATTTCCTCGAGAGGAACAAGCCGATGCGCATTGGAGGATGCACTTTTGCTTTTGGACCCAGGTCGCTCGAAGACGCCTGCCGGTTGCTTCGGGAACTTGGTTTTAAGATTGTCGATCTGGGTGTTTGTTTGGGTAATACTCAAATCAATCCGTTCGACGCCTCTGAAAATCCGGAGGTGGTCGCCCGCACAGTCAACGACTGCCTGGACGATCTCGGCTTGGAGCGAGGTGAGTGCTTCGTCTTGGACTTTGGGCAGCCCATCAACCATCTTGATGAAAAAGTTCGGCAAGAAACTCGCAGACGGTTCAGACCGTTGGCAAGATTCGCGCGGCTGGCAGGATGCCCGAGTATCATGCTGCTTCCGGGAATTGTCCATGAATCCCTCGGGAAACGGCGATCGTATGACCTGGCTGTGAATGAATTGAGCCTCTTGAACCAGGTGGCCAACGACGAAGGTATCCTGCTGAACATTGAACCCTGTGAGCCTTCGGTTGTTCAGCATCCGGCGGATGCCTTCCGTATTTGCGAGGACGTTCCGGGCTTGGGCCTGACACTGGACTACTCTCACTTCATCGATCCCGGCTACACACAGTCTGAGGTCGAGCCATTGCACCGGTTTGCGAGACACCTGCATGCGCGCCAGGCAGTACCCGGCAAGAGAGTTGAAGCTGTAGATAGAGGGACGATCGATTTTGCCAGAATTGTCTCGTTGCTCAAGCGAGACAATTACCAGGGTCTTGTGGCCGTTGAATACTTGGAATGCGATACCACTCGCCAGTGTCAAGTTGATGTATGGAAGGAGACTCCGCTGATGCGGGCAGAACTGGAGAGGTTACTGGGGTAGGGGCGAAGGGCTGGCCCGGATGTCAGCAGACACAGAATCCTACGCACCACCCGCTCTCTTGCTGGCGATGGCGTCGCCGGCATAACCTCGCAGGTTCAACAACGATTGCTTCATGGAGTCGTCCAGCCCCAGAACGCCTGAACGACGGTCGAAATAAAGGCAGCCAATTGCGTTGCCACCCACAATCAGCGGAAGCATGCCGAGCGCGGAAGCCCCGGTCACAGCCGCGAACTGGGATTGCTGATACCGTGAGGTTGCCACGTTGTCGACGAAGACCTCTCGCCGTTGAATCAATGCCGGGCCTACCGGACCGCTCAATAGCGACAGCGGAAAGCGAAACGTTTCTATGAACGAATCGAGGTCGTCGCCCAACCCCATGCGAGCTTCCAACTGCTTTCGATCGTGGCTCACGAGGCAAAACACCACGCGGTCAAAGCGACCGCCTCGGAAAATTGCTTCGAGAACCATCAAAAGAATATCGTTGAGTCCGAAGGACTCATCCGAGGTCACAACCGCAGCCACCTCACGCTCCAGTTGCTCCAGCGTTTCCCTATCGGGAGTGCTTCCTGGAAGAGCCGCCGGCGCCGCCTCAGCGTCAGAGGCAGTCGAGACGCCGACATCGCGCAGCATGTTCTCGATTTGTCGCATCAGCCGCAGGTTATCGATCGAAACACCTGCGGCGGAGAAAGTATCCTGGGTTTCCAGGACAGCAGCTCTCAAGATCTCATGCACGTCGTCTTCCGTCAGCGAGAGCACCCGCTCGTATTGCTTGAGCAGGGCTTTGATCTGGGCGTTGCTTTTCTCAGGGTCCAGTCGATAGACCGCAGCTGAAAGGGCATGACTGAAGGCAGTGGCCATGTGGACCTTGCCCCGGTCAGATTCCATCTTGGATGCAGACAGATCAGCCGTGTCCATACAGAGAATGACCTTTTCGGGCAGGTGCCACTGGCGGGCCATCGCCGTGCCCAGCTCCTCATAGGTAAAGTGGAGCACCTGCCGGCAGGCCTCGCGGTGCAGCCACTTGTGGGTCTTGATGTTTTCTAGAATCTCGGCGTAGGCTTCCGGCAGATAACAGGAAACCAACAGTTCGCCCAGGTTGCGAAACATCCCGCACAGGTAGGCTTCCTCGGCATGCGCGTACCGCGCATGCTTAGCCACTTGGCGGGCATGGCTGGCCGTCAACAAAGAGATGAGCATCTGCTCGCGGCCGCGTGCAGAGTTCTTGAAATGGTCAAACATCAGCATGCCCGCTGCGAGGTGGCGAACGGCGTCCCAGCCGAGCAGGGTCACCGCGTGCGAGATACTGAGGATGGATCGTCCAGCCCGGTTGAAGTAAACCGAATTGACAACTCTTAAGACTTTCGCGGTCAGGCTGACGTTTTTCAGAATGAGATTGGCCAGCCGGCGCAAGGTGGCATCTTCATCGCCGGCGGTGGCCATCAGCTCTGTGATGTGGTGGGCGAACGTCGGCAGATCTTCAGCAGCAGCAATTCGCTGTACACAACTTGCCAAATCTCCTTCTTTAGGGGTTCGGTCTCCCATCGGCTGCGATCCTTGTGTCGAGGCTGAACGAGATTAGCTGCTCTGCGGAAAGCGAGTCAAGGTCGAACGCGGCGGTTCCAGTGGCTTTGAAGAATCACCCAAGTGCTTACTGAAAATAGCGACAAGAAGTAAGCGAGATATCCCGAATCAAAATTCGGCGCTAAAGGGTTCGCAGAAAAGCAATCAGCGCCTTTCTTTCGGCTGGACCGAGACTAAGTCCGAACTCGTGTCCTTTGACGGCGCGCTCTCGACCATCGGGACCCGCATAGCCGGTGGGATGGTAGTCGTTCGATAATCGAGCCGGGTCGAACCAATCCTCGAGAGTCGCTGCAGAGCCGTGATGCCCGAAAGGTCCTCGATACCAAACCCCTTTGAGCGATGGAACTTTGTAGTATCCGGTACCCTTGCGAGTCTGTAGTGCGTATCGCGGGTCCGAGCCCACGCGTGCCAAGAGGATGTCGAACCGCTCGCGATGATCGGCCGGCGACTCGAATCCGTCCACGGGTATCAGCTTGTTGTTCGTGTAGAGCGGCGCTGTGTGGCAACCGGCACAACCTTCGCGTTCGAAGATCCGCTCTCCTTTCGCGGCCTCGGCACTGAACTGATTCGGATTCTTTGGGGGTGTGAGCGAATACAAATACAACGCCAGCGCGTATAACTGTTCGTCGGTATACCTCACGGCTCCGCGTGTCGCCGGTTCCGGCTGAGCTTCGCCATGTCGTGCAAGGCCGATTGCGTCCTGTACCAGAGCGGAATAGCGCATCAAGTCGCCGATGTCCCGATGAAGTACGAGTCCCGTATGGTCCAGGAATCGCCGGTCCTTCACACCAATCAAATCGGGAATCTGAGGCGGCAGCAGCATGCTGGTGTGGCTTCGCGCCGTCACCCCCGGCGGAATCGCATCGCCGGCCACGAGCAACTCCTCAAGAGACATCGTTTGTGCTCGGCGGTTCGGGTCGTTTTCAATCCAAGGGACCTCGAACTGCTTCGCGAACGTGAGAAGCCGGGTGAGCAGCTGCGCGGACGATCCGGCGCTCGCGGCCTGGCGGAGCATTGCAGCCCCTTGGCGATCCCCGGGGTTGTTGCCTTGTGCCCCCGCAATCACTGTACCGCCCGGCAATACCCGTGTGTGGCACGTGTTGCAGCCCATAGACCCGAGTTCAACCTGTCCCTTGCGGCGGATCACCCACCTGGCGAACGGGATCGTTCCATCCGTCGCAATGGGCATCTTCAATCGCTCGAAAAACCCGGGGTCCCGCAGATCCTTCGCGCTGAAGAACACCGGCCCGTATGAGACCGGTGCGTTGAATACCAGGCTTCCGGCCTCGATCCAGTCCTGACGCGTCTTCAAGGCCTCGGGATCGAATGCGATCCGCGGCTCCTGGCGCTCGAGCCATTGCATAAAGCCGGCAGGTTCCCGGCTTGGATGGTAGACCGGATAGCTCTGGTAAATGGTCCGCGTCGGCAACTCATAGTAGGTCTTCTCCGATATGTGAATGGGCGAGTACTTCGGATTGGCGAGAGGAACTTCCATCGTCTTCACCGAAGCATCTGTCCAGGTTCGTGGGACTTCGTCACCCGACCCGACCGCCGCCAATAGTAGGAGTACTCCGATTCTCATAAAAATCTCCTCTGAGAGGACTCAGACAATGCCACTTCTCGCGGTGGCGTTCCGGTCTCGCGAGACAATCCCTGTTCCTGCGGGCGCTGCCTCTTGCTAAGGTGGCCAAGAACTCTACGTGCCGATCAGGCGCTTGATGCGTTGCACCAGCGCCTTGAAAACGCTTTGAGTGATTTCAATGTGATCGGAAAGCAGGTCGTAGAACTCCTCCCGCTCAATTCGCAAGAGCCGCACATCTTCCAAAGCCGTGGCTGTCATCAAGCGAGGCTCGGAGTCGAACAGTGCCCAGGTGCCGAAGGCCTGCTGTTCTTCTGCCACTAGAATCTCCTGATCGCCTTTGTGAAGCCTCACTTTGCCTGTCACCACCAGATACATGGCGTCGGCGCTTTCGTCCTCGCGAAACAAAACCGAACCTTGCGGTTTTTCTACTTCGCGAGCGATGGAACCAATGAACGCCAGCTCTTCCGTCGTCGCGTGGTTGAAAATGTCCACGTTTTGCAGGAATAAGACTTTGTCAACGATGGTGAGCATATGGGTCATCCACAAGACGCGACTGCCGAGATCCTCATGCTATACGACGGCTTGTGATCCCTCAAGCAGTTGCAAGGTGCGCTCAGCGGTCTCGCGAATCATCGGATTCTCGCTCGTACTGGCTGAACGGACTACCGGAGCCAGCTGTGTCAAGCCCAGGTCGCCGGCGGCGTAGATCGAGATTGTCCGCAGCCACGTGTCGCGACCGGTAATGCATTGTTCGAGATAGGCTGCTCGAGACTTGTGCTGGAGGCCGAAATGTTGATTCCCGTGGGCCAGAAGCGTGTCTGCAGCCGACTCTTCCAAGATGGGGAAGAGCAACTGTTTCATGTTCGGCAACAACAAATTATCCAGGAACTCGATGGCACTGGCTCGCAGATGGCTTCGCTGACTCCGCAGACCGTTGTAAGCGGAATAGATGTCAGCCGGAGGATAACGAAGACCCAGCAGCCGGAACACCCGTTCAAGCTTCTGATCCAAGCGCTCTTGGAGCGCCTGACGCAGCAGGCGCAGTACAGCCCGATTCTCCGACGCCTGCATTTCGTTGGAACGCAGCATGATTCCAAACTCGTAGTAATCCCTCAACTCGTCCAGGATTGCCAGATCGATGGCGTCGTCAGTGAAGGAGAGCTGGGGAAAGCTGACACGCATCTTGTTGAGAGCTTTGATGGCGCGATGACCAAGAAACGGGTCCAATCGCGGCAGGCTACGGACCAGGACGTTCACTGCTTCCTGGCTGTTCATTTGTGAAAGCACTTTGGGAATGTTAGCCCGCACTCGCAAGGACTGCTCCGGATCGTGCAGGGTGTCGGTTAGGGTTACCACGATCCGGTCACCGTATTGGATCAAGGCCTCCCGTACCTCCTGGCGGAGCCGGGAGTCTGCAAGGCGGGGCACCAGTTGCGGCAAAGCCTCCCAGCTTTGCAGTTTTCCGCTGCTGCGTATCGCACTGCGCGACACCTCGAGCGAATCATCCTGGAGCAGCGGGTTCAAATAAGAAAGCAGGGGTGAGTCGGGCGCAACCAGGCCCAAGGCGCCGGCCGCGGCCGTGCGAGCGGCCTCGGATTGCGGGCCTCTTTCATGGAGGGCCCGCTCGATGAAGCCCTGCTCAATCAAGCCTTCGGCGTTCCACTGATGCTTCGAAATGGCCCGGACGGCGGCCGCCACCACGGCATAGTCCCGGTGGCTGAGAAACTCTCCGGCGCGAACTTCGGGCGCCGCATCGTCCAGACGGCACAGGTAGTGAACGGCTTCAGAGCGGACCTCCAGATCTGCATCCAGCAGGCACTGGCGGACGGCGTGCTCCAGTTCGCCCTTCGGCTCCGCTGCCATTCGCTCGAGAGCCAGGGCCCGTACTCTAGGGGATGGGTGGCGCAGCAGCGAGAGTGCCTGGGAGGACCAGACCGCAGGGCTGGCGTCTTCCAAAAGGCTCAAGCCATACAGCACCTGTCGCTCATCCTGGCTGTCAAGCACTCGGAGAATGGGCTCCAGCGTCGCACTGTCGGAAATGGGCAAGCGCAGCATTTCCGGTTGCAGTGTCTTCCTTTCAAGTGCTAGACGGAACGAGTTCAGGTATTCCTTGCGAATGGCAATCGACCAGTAAGCCCAGATGCCAATCATGCCGCAAACGAAAAGGCTGAGCCGGGAAACCGAAAGGGGAATCACACGGGAGAAGAGAATCAGTAGCAAGCCGGCGACGCCTCTTCCGAAACGGTCGATGAACATATCGATGAAGCCCTTAACCTGGTTCTTGACGGACATCGGAATCGGCAGATAGAGCAATTCGATTCCCGAGCGGTGAATCGAGTAACGAAAGCTGCCATCGCTGATTTTCAGAAACCCGCCTGCCCAAAGCGTGGGGAAGATCGCTAGTATGACGGATCCGGCAAAGAGGCTGACTGGCATGAACAGAATCGAAGCACCGACACCAAACCGCTTTAGGATTCGACCGGTTAGAAAGACCTGAAAGAGCAAGGAGGCAACTCCGAGATAGGCGAATAGCGTGCCGAAGAACGACGTGAGCTGGTCTTGCGAATCGAACGCCTGGCTGGAAAGAAATTTGAGCTGGTAGTCCACAAAGGATTCGACGATCACGGTAATCCCGAGTATTGCGGTCAGCATCGTCAGGTGGCGCGAACTCCTGATGAGCCGCAGAAGGCGGCGCGTTTCGCTTTGTTCTACTTGCGGCTCTGCGTCACCGGCGATGGAAGTTGGGGCAACGGAAGCTTCCCGTGACACGCGTCCCAGAATGAGGACAGTGAGACCCATGAGTACCATGCACCAGAGCAGCAGGTTTTCCGTGCCAAACCAGTGCGCACCGTATCGGGTAAAGGCGCCGCCGAAGATTCCGCCCAGGACGCCTCCGGCTCCAACCAGGGCAAACAGCCGTTTTGCTTCTCTAGGGTTGAAGACATAATTTGCAAGCAACCAAAACTGCGAGGCGGTAATGACTCCAAAAACACTCACCCAGATGTAGAGAACGTAAAACATCCAGGCGCCGGTACGGTGCAGAGACAACCAGAAGAGGAAAAGATTCACAATCGCGATCAGCGACGTGGCGCGGATCAGTGTTTTGAGCGAAGCTCGGGCGGCGGCTCTTGAGTAGGTGGAGGAGATGGCACCAACAACAAGCGCAATCAAGATAAAGACGTATGGAAGTTGATCGATCCCGATCTCCTTCAGGAACATCGCGTCACGGACTGACTTGGTGATGACGTAACAAGCGATGACCAGAAGTAGGTAGGAGAACATCAGGAGAGTTCGAAGCAACTCTCCCTCGCGAGTGTCAAGAATGCGCTGGAAGGTCTTACGCAGTGAGTGCATGGAGGTGAGAGCAGCGATTCGACGCCTCGCTGGATGGTCAAACGGACAGTCCAGGTGAGCGTCTCAATATTCGATTCGGCGCAGCCAGCCAGGTCCCTGAATTCGTTCTCGCGTGTTTTATTCCTGCCTTTCTACGCTGACTCGACACGCGACGGATCTGCCGCTCCCTCCAGTGGAAGCGAAATCAGAAAGATGGTGCCTTGACCCAATTGGCTTTCAACTGAGATCGATCCCCGGTGGTCTTGAATGATCCGTGAGGAAATCGAAAGGCCAAGACCCGTGCCGATTCCGACGCCCTTGGTCGTAAAACCAGGGTCAAAGATTTTCTCCAGATGCTCGGGTTTGATGCCTGATCCCGAATCGGAAATCGCAACCTTCACCTGTTGATTTTCCACCCGCGTCTGCACGCGAATCTGGCCCTTGCCGTTGATGGACTGAATTGCATTCACCAACAGATTCATGAACACCTGGTTCAGGCGATTGGGGTAGCAGGGAATCAGCGGCAGTTCGGCCAGATCTCGAAGGACCTCGATGCGACCGCGCAGTTCGTGCTGTAACAGCGATAGAGTGCTCTCGATGCCTTCATTCAGGTTCACTTCTTTGAAGTCGGCTTCGTCCAGTCGCGCAAAGTTTCTCAGGTCGCGCACAATGCGGATAATGCGGGCGCACGCCACACGGTTGACCTCCATCAACGAATCAATGGTTGCAAACAGCTGTTGTGATTTCTCGCCAAGGCCGTGAGGCGGGCGGGAAAGTTCCTCGCGAACCAAATTCAGCGCTCGTGAAGTCACATCGAAGTTGCTGTTGATGGTGCCCAACGGCGTGTTGATTTCGTGCGCCACACCGGCGACAAGTTGTCCCATGGCAGCCTGCTTGGCCGCCTGGACCAACTGGCTCTGCGCTTCCTTCAGTTCTCGATTCTTCTTCTCGAGTTGTTCAAAGTCCAGAAAGCGGGCATAGGCCACCGAGATCGCCTGAGCCATCTGTTGTAACACTTTTTGGTCCGCACGTGTGAGATCCTCCGGCTGAGCGGCGGATAGTGCGATCAAGCCGTGTGAGAAGGGTACATCAAGCAGGCACCGTGGATACGATTCGAGCGGAGAAACCTCAAACCCCATGCTCCGGCTGGAGCGTTCAGCCACCCTGGCGAGTTCCTCGCCTTCCAGCACACGCCTCAAGACCGTCTTGCTCTGCCACGCCTCCATGGCGGCTGGTGTGGGAACCTTTCCCGGAATCATCACGTGCTCCGTCACGTAGAGGTCGGTCTCGTCGTCGATGGGCTGGGAGTGTAAGGACGGCTTGAATCGCTTTCGAACAAACGACGGCAGGATGATGTGCTGACGAAAGCGCTGGGCTTCCTCATCAATGATGTTGATGCCGCAACCCGTAAACTTCATGCCCAGAGCGATCATCTCTTTCCGCATGACATTGAGGACCAGGCCCCAGTCTTGCGCGCGCTCCATGGCCAACACCTGTACGTGCACCCGGTCGATCGCCAGACCCACGCGCAGTTCCTGGTTTTGTTCCTCCAGTTTTTTCAAGTCTTCATACCGCGTATAACCGAAGGACAGAATCTGGCCAAAGCTCTGAATGATCGACATTGAATCGTCGTCAAATGGAGCGTTCAGCTTTCGTGCCAGCACCATGGTGCCGCTCTTGAAAGGGACCTCTACCAGGCTGTGCATCTCATCGGAAATAGGAGGGATTGGTCCGTTGACAACAATCCCCGCTTGCTGGAGCCTTCCAATCCATTCGGTCATGTCGCGAGCCGAGGATGCGTAGTGAAAGATCCTGCCTTCTTTGAAATGCTGCAGCGCTTCCACCAGGCGTGGCAGGCCTTCACACTGAAAACAAAGCGAGAACGGAATCTTTTGCCCGATAAGAAGGCCGCCTTCATGAACGCCGTAGAAATCCAAAGTCTGTTCTACTTCATGAAAGACGTTGATGCCACAGTAGGTGATCTCGAGCCGCAGCGTTTGCAGCTCAACCCAAAGCGCTACAACGAGCCGCTCCAGATCGTCCACGGACTGCATCGTCAGAATGGCGCTGGAGAATTGGGTAACTGCTTTGTGAACTTGCTCTGGGGACGCCTTGGTCATTGGAATCGGCGAACGAGGATGAGTCCGGACCCTTGAAAACTGCGATAGCCTCCCGCCGCGATCTGGCGTGCTCTCGGTCTATTGCCTAGTCTCTTTCGATTCCCACGACTGAGACTTCTGTGCTGCTCTTTCGTAGGTAGATTCGGAACGGGCGGGCCCAATTTGGATGACGGCTGCTGTGAGTTGTGATCTCAGCTAGTGCGTAACGACTGACACCGTCAGAGGGTCCGTCGAACGCTATAGATGGAATCTCCACTCGGGGATCTTTGGCTGTAGTCTTACTACCAGCAAGCTCCTGGGTCTGTTTGGAATTGTCAAATCGATGCCACTGGACCTGGTAGCTATCGGCTGCGGGAATTCCTTTGAGCAGCCGGACGGCCGCATTGTCGAACACAAGAGCGTTTTCCGTCACCCGAATCTGGTCCAGGGGATTTACCTGGTTCAGCCAGTATCTTCCAACTTTGTCACGGCGCTTGATGAGGGTCTGTGTGAGATAGGCCTCAGCCCGTGGATCGCTGAGCTGACCGGTCTTAACGATGGCCGCAAGCTGATCGTCGGTGAAAGCCATCACGAGTTTGGCTGCCCAAAAAGCATCTTCATTCGTCAGGTTGTCGAAGGCTCGATTCGGATACTCTGGTTTCCATTTCTCAGGTTGGAAGAACTCGGCCTCGAAATTGCCAATCGAAGGATAGTTTGGGTAATCGACTCGGATCCAGGGATGAACCCAGAGACCCAGACTGAAAAGGGATTTGAATGTCGGGCCGGCCTCCCACAGATATTCGTTGCCCGCTCGTGGCTTCTGCGCGAATACCGTTCCACTGCCCAGCGTGGAACCAAAGTCGAACAGGTAGTGCCGAATGTATTGCCGTCTGTTCTCGCTGATCAGGGAATCAAATGAGTTGATGCTGCGCGAATCGTCGTGGTTTAGCCAAGCGCTGAACACGCGCAATCCGCGGAGCTCGCGGCGGTGTTCGTGAGGAAAGATGTCGTTCGGGTCATCCGCGCGTGTCCCATAGTACCGGTAGGTTCCCACGGGCTTGCCGGGCAAAAACTTGCTAGCGATCGTGCGATACCGGCCGTTCGAACCCGAGTGCGCTTTCTGAAGAACCACATCGACATCCTTGGCTGTCATTGGACGTTTCTTGCCCGCCAGGTCCTCGAACTGCGCATCCCTTGCCATCTCAAGCTGATTTCTGGTGAAGCTGACAATGTAGACTTCGGCAACGTAATACCCAATGGCATGAAAGATTTTGGTGCAAATGACTTCCGCCGAAGTCGCCATCTCCGGGTTGGTAACGGGGTCAAACTCCAACTGGTAGATCGTGCCAGTTTCATCCTTGGCGCGGAAACCCGGGGTAATGCCGCCCTGCTTGTTCTGAATAACCTGCCATTTGCCTGTGGCAGACGGTCCGCCCGTATCGGGGCCATGCAGCAACTCTTCCAGACTCAACTGCCTCTTCCCAAGCCGGTTCGTGAACCAACTGGAGTCGGGTACTTCGCCGAGGGTATTTGTGTTTACCGCTCGTTTACGTGTCTTGTCTCCCGGGGAGAAGAACGTGTTTTCCAGAAAGTCATAGTAGTCGGCGATGGTGAACTTGCCAGGCGTGGGAATGTTTTCGCGGTCGTGATCTTCCCAGATTGGGTCGTCAGGCCGGAATTTTTGTGCGCTGGCTGTGGAAGGAGAAAGCAAAAACGCGACTGCAACCCAGAAAGCAAACCACAAAGACACAGAGGCACGGAGAGTCAGAAGTGCGAAGGTTGAAGTGCGAAGGTCGAAGCACAAAGCACGAGGTGAATCTGCTGAAGTTAGAGATGGCACAGGTAGTGGCTCCTCCTATGTCAATGTGGGGGTTGCGCGTCGAGCTTCTTGCTTTCTTCGGACTTCGACATTCGCACTTCGTTCTAGAACGCCGGTGCAAATTTGAAGAAGACTCGCGTGCCTTCCTGGCTGAAGGCAATATCGATGCGCAAGAAGACCGACTTGATGCTGTTGAACCGAAATCCAAATCCGACGTCGCTTTCCAGGTCTTTCAAGTTGATGTCGCGTCTTCGCGATGCAACCTTGCCGGCATCCCCAAAAATTGCCATGTCGAGACCCGAAAAGGCCTCCCATTGGTATTCAAGGTTCATCACCAGCAAATTCCGGTCTCGGAATCGAAACTCTCGATAACCTCGCAACGAGTCAGCGCCTCCCGCCTCATGCATCATGTAAAACGGAATGCTCTGGCCCGGATTGGTATCTGTTAGCGAGGCGAGCCCACGGAACGAGATCACACGCTTCTTCTTCAGAAAAGGAAAGTGTTGCTGGATCTCAGCGTCGAGTCGGCGGAAGCTGTAACGACCCAATTTCTGGTCGTCGAAGTAGCCGTAGACCAGCTGGTACTTGCCACCCGAGTGCGGGTTCAGAGGTTCATCCCGGTAGTCAACGCGCAAGAGTGCGTCCAGATGGTTATAGCTCGGCTGTTGAGCCAGTTCGGAAAGGGCTGCCGGGCTGAAGACCGATTCTGTTGTTGGAAATCTGCTGTCGGTTCCCCGACCAATGTTGGTTTTAAGATGCCCTGCAGTCACGCCTGTTGTAAGCCATTTCGTCCAGTTCCAGCCAAGGGAAATGTCGAAACGGGAATCCTCCAGCGCAAAGTTGGTTCGATCCTGTTTGCGGGAATTCGGACCGAGCCCAAAGAAATCCTCCTGCGGATAGCTTCGATAGCGCGAATAGAATTCCGTGAAAAGCTTCCCACCAAGCAACTTGGGCGCACCCAGCTTGAGATCGTAGAACTGGTACAAGCGCGGCGAGATCGCTCCGGATATCTGAAAATCAACCTGGCCCTCAGCAATCCGCGGTGCGTAGCGGATTCCACCTGCAAATCCAGAACCCGTGCTCAGTCCTCCCAGCTTCGGGTGAATGCCCTTCCAGCCTTCGGCAAAGCGCTCCAACACCCTTTCCTTTTGAACATAAAGCGTCCCGGCTTCCAAGGAACCCGCCTTGTTAGGTTTAAGCGATTTGCTTTTGACTTCGCGCTGCTGGCGCAACTCCTCTTGGCGGGTCAATGGCGCGTTCTGGGCGGTAGCGGCAGCCAGAAAGATTGTCGGCGCCAGAAGAATCAGAAATCCGATGGTGGCATGGAGCGTCCCCTTCGTCGCTCGCGCCCAGCTCAAAGTTTTCATGGGTGGTGAGGTATTGGTTTGAATAGGAAGCAAGATAGATCGGTGACCCTCGAATAACAGATCAGTGATCAGCCGTGAGAGTCGCTTCGGACGGAACAGCACACGGCTTGGAGCGTTTTGGACTGCTGGCGGTGAAGGCAATCTCAACAAATTCTTGGGCGGCTATCCCGCTCTAAAGAGCTGCGATTATTGCATCTACCGTATCACCATGCAAGGCTTCCGAATACCTCCAAGCCTTGCTGAGGGTAAGCCGAAATTCCGGTCGACCTGGCACATGCGACAGGTCAGGACACACTCCGGTGGCACGGGCTGACGAGTCTTCCTGCCTACCTGGGAGAGTCTTTGCCATGCGGGCAGTAAGCATCCTGGCAATCAGTGGAACATTAGTATCCTTAGGGTCCTTTGGGTAGACTCCGACGGGCAATACGTCTGGTTTTCTTCAACTTTGGACAGTCAGGCGACACCTGCCAGCGAGACGCAGGTTCTCTCAATCCGCTCGGCACGCTGAATTTGTGGCTTGGACTTCGGGTTTCCAAGTGCTTCCGGGAAGCAGGAAACCCACAAATCTGCTCAGGTCCCTTCTCAACCGCGCGTTTCCGCCAGACCTCGGCAGTGATTGCCGTTTGATCTCCACAGGGTCGTTGGCGCGATAACGTACAGCTGCCCAAAGACCAGCGGGGTCAAGTGCACCGAGTACCTGCCAAGTAAGCCTTATAAGACCGGGAGCTCATTGTGCCAATTGATCTTCTGCCGATTGATCTTCTTGAAATGCCTTGGGGCTTCTGTTAGGGTTACCCCTTCCTTAAGGAAGAGAGACTTGATCCCGAACCGTTGAGGCAACTCAGGAGGGACTTGTGTTCAAGAAGCTTTTCTCATCGCTGCGGCTCAGAAACAGTTGGACTTACAGGAATCATCGTTGGGTTCTTTTTATGAATGTAGCCTGCGCGCTCTTGGCCTTTTCGGGAGTTGTTTCACACTATCGATCACGCCCGGACGAAGTTCGACTCAAGCAGCAACAACCGGTTATTCCAGATCCCTTGCCTCCTCAAACCCTCATTGAACGGTTTGAAGGACATATCAAAAAGAACATGACGTTGGGAGACGTGCTCACCGCCTACAATCTTCCCCAGGAAATGGTGCAGCAATTGGTGGCTGTTACCAAGCCAATCTACAACCTCAAGAAGCTCATTGTCGGCAACCGGTTTGAGTTGGAGAAACTTCCCGATGGCACGCTGAAGATGTTTACTTATGCGGTGGATTTGGAGAAGTACGTTGAAGTTTCGCTAACGGACCAGGGCTACAAGGCGGAAATGAAACCCTTCGAATACGACGCACGACGGGAGCTGATTGCCGGCACCATTCGCGGCTCGTTGTTTCAAACTCTGAACGAGATGAATGAAGGTGACGATCTGGCAGTGGAATTAGCCGAGGCCTTTTCCTACGACATCGACTTCAACACCGAGTTACAACCGGGGGATCATTTTAAGGTAGCCGTGGAGAAGCAGCATCGTGACGGTGAGTTTGTGAAGTACGGGAAAATCCTGGCGGCCGAGTTCAGGAACAAGGGCCAGGTCTATTCTGCCTTTCGATTTACCGACTCCGAAGGGCGCTCCGAGTTTTACGATGCTTCAGGCCGTGCGCTGAGGCGCGACCTTTTGAAGTCTCCTCTAAGATTCTCCCGAGTCAGCTCGAGATTTTCGCGTCGGCGCTTCCATCCCGTCCTGGGTGTTTTTCGGCCCCACTTGGGCGTTGACTATTCCGCGCCGACGGGCACGCCGATCTATGCCGCCGGCGGCGGGCGTGTGGCAGTTGCCGGCTGGAAGAACGGTTTTGGCAAGTTCATTCACATCCAGCATGGCAGCGAGTTCAGTACCATGTATGGCCACCTCTCCAGATTCGCGACCGGCATTCGAACTGGAGAAAAGGTTCAACAAGGCCAGCTCATTGGCTATGTAGGTGCGACGGGTCTCGCGACAGGACCCCATCTCGACTACCGCATAACCCGCAAAGGCGTTTTCGTCAATCCACTCGGAGTGAAGTTCCAACCCTCCGTGCCACTCAAGGCGGAGTACCGGCAGGCGTTTGACGCGACGAAGCAAGAATGGCAAGGCCAGTTGGCTCGGCTCGATTTTGCCAGCCCGCAGCAGATGCTCGTCATGAATACAACCGGACCTGCCAGCGAAGCAGCCATGCTCGAAAAGGCACGCTAACGGCTTAAAGGTTATTCATCCATAGCAACGGCTCGACGGCGTTCGCACATCGACCTCGGTGGATGGGAGTGCGTCATCACGAGTTTTTGACCGAATATCTGAAGTTCCTGTCTGCCTCCTGCCTTGAGTTTCTGTGGAGCCGATGGCTCACGGTCGTCGTTGTCCCGCGCGCGGATTCCCGATGAACCCTCCATCCGTTCTCATCAAGAATGCAACCCTGGTGACCATGAACCCGCAGCGCGAGGTGCTGCAGGGTGATCTCTGGATCGAAGGAGGTCGTATTCGGGCACTTGGACGAGGCCTCAGGACCCGGCCGGCTTCGGTGTTGGACGCGACCGGAAAGATCGTCTTGCCTGGCTTTGTGCAAACGCACGTGCACCTTTGCCAGACGATCATGCGCGGCGCTGCCGACGACCTCGCGCTGCTCGATTGGTTGAAGCAGCGAATCTGGCCATTCGAGGCAGCTCATGACGAACCGTCGCTGAAGGCTTCCGCGCAACTGGGACTGGCGGAGTTGATTCGAAGTGGCACCACAACCCTGTTATCGATGGAAACGGTTCATAACACCGACGTAGTTTTTGAGGAAGCTCGACGAAGCGGGCTCCGCGCCGTCATCGGGAAATGCTTCATGAATGCGGGGAGAGGGACTCCGAAGAGGCTGCTGCAGACTGCCCGGCAGGCGTTTGTTGAATGCGAGACACTCTACAAGGAGTGGCACGACACTTTGGAGAGTCGCATTCGCCTCGCTTTGGCGCCCCGCTTCATCCTTTCGTGCACCGAGGGTTTGCTGCGCGATGCCGACGCGCTGGCGCGCGATTGGGGAGTCCTGGTCCACACCCATGCTTCAGAGAACCGCGACGAAGTGCGGTTGGTACGCCAACGCACGGGCTGCGGCAACATCGAGGCCTTCGATCGCTATGGCATGCTGCACGACCGCCTTTGCCTGGCGCACTGTGTCTGGACTAGCGCTCGCGAACAGCGCTTGCTGGTTGAGAGACAAGCCAGAGTATTGCATTGTTCGAGTTCGAATTTGAAACTGGGGTCGGGCATCGCGCCCATATGGAAGCTGCATCAGGCAGGTATTCCGATCTCTCTAGGGGTCGACGGCGCCGCCTGCAACAACAATCTGGATATGTTTCAGGAAATGCGGCTGGCGGCGCTTCTGCAAAAATCGCTGTATGGCCCCGAAGCCATGCCCGCTGCAACGGTTCTGGAGATGGCGACGCTGGGCGGGGCGAAGGCGTTGGGTTTGGAGCGGGAGATTGGCAGCCTGGAAGTTGGAAAGCGTGCGGATGTAATCGTAGTGGACTTAAAGAACCTGCACAGCACCCCTCATGTGGACCCCGTTTCCTCGCTAGTCTATTCAGCTCGTGGCTCCGATGTCGAAGCTTGCTTGGTCGACGGACGGATTCTAATGAAGGACAAAGAGCTGCTGACCATGGATAGTGAGAAGATTTTGCGGGAGAGTGAAAACCAATTCAAGAAACTGGCGTCACGTCTCTGAGGAATGTGCAAATGGGACAATTTCCCCCTTAACAAAAGAGTGGCGTGACTTAGATGCACTCTGGATCAACAACCTGGAAATCACGATGCCCACGATGGAGAAAAACACCTTGGTATCGGACCGGGTCATGATCACTTCCTACCCGACTGTTGTCCTCAGTTCTTCCACAAAGCGCTTCATCTCTTCCATCGTACCGACTGTCACTCGAAGATGCTGGCGGAGAGGATGGAAGGGACGTCCTGCGAAGACACCCCGCGCACGAAGAGCGCCTACCACCGAACCCATGTCACGCTTCAGATCGACCATGAGGAAGTTTGCCTGCGAAGGGATATACCCAAGTCCCATTTTCGTCACTTGCTGCTCGACAAACAGGCGCGCACTTGCATTCAGCTTCCGGTTCCTTTCGATGAACTCCTTGTCTTCCAGGCTGGCCAGAGCGGCCACCACGGTCAGGGTGTTGGCATTGAGCCAGATCTTGTAGGCCGACATCCTGCCAATTAAATCTCCGCGTCCCACCGCATAACCCATACGCAGTCCCGCCATCCCATAGATTTTTGAAAAAGTCCGCATCACAACGATGGCTTTGCCTTGCTTGGCCAGGGGAACTGAGGAGGCGTAGGCTGGATCCTCCACGTAATGGTGGTAGGCCTCGTCGATAACAACTGGGATTTCAGGTGGCATGGAGTCCATAAACATCCGTATGGCGTCGGCCGACACCACGGTTGCAGTGGGATTATTCGGATTGCAGATGTAGACCATGCCCGTCTTGTCGTTGACGGCAGCGCGCATCATCTTCAAGTCGTGCCTGTACTGTGCGTCGAGCGGAACCCGGATCGTGGTGGCATCATAAACGGCGCCGTAGCGAGAGGGTGCCTCATAGGTGGGCTGTGCCGTCACCACATTCTTGCCTGGGCCCAGGAACGCCTCGACAGCCATCTTCAACAACTCGCTGGAGCCGTAGCCGAGTTCGAGCATTCCGGAGTCCACTTGATGATGACTGCACAAAGCCTGGTGAAGTTCAGGAGTGTGGCCGGCGTAACGGCCGCACTGACCAAAACTTTTCTGGATTGCCTGGAGGGCTTTCTCTGAGGGGCCGTAGGGATTTTCGTTGGCATCGATCTTGACAGGGCCGAAGGTTCCAGCCGGAACCAGCAACGCCTGCACGGCAGGTTGGCTGAATCCGTGAGGCTGTGACAGGGCAGTTTGGACAAGCCCACTCCATGCGGCGCCAACACCACTCACTGCAAGAAATTGCCGGCGAGAACGGCGGATAGTCATAGCGCCTCCTCAGTCGAAGAAGATTGGCTAAAGCTAACGCGTTCGGCTTCGTTTGTCCATTCCTGCGCGGGTCGAAGCACTCTCCTGAAATGACAGAAATCGCCGACCCAAGATGGTGACCTTCCTGAGCAGAGAAACACGTGAGCCCGTGTTAGACTATTCCGGATGAAGAAACGGGTCATAATCCTGGCGGGATGGCTCATCGGCGCGGGCTGGTTCGGCTCGCTTGTGTTCAGCGCGATTCCTTCTGACAAGGTTGCTGAACAAGGAAGAGCTGAAGAGAATCCGTTCGCCATCAAGGTGGACGTCAATCTCGTTGTTCTCAACGTCACCGTTCTAGACGAAAAAGGGACTAATGTGACGGCGCTCAAGCGTGAGGACTTCGTCGTCTACGAGGATGACGCCGAGCAGGAGATTTCCAACTTTTTCCCGGTGGAAGCCCCGTTTCACCTGGTTCTGGCCCTGGACAACAGCAGCAGCACACGCACCAGCCTCAAACTCATCAAGAACGCGGCTCTCAATTTTGTGAATGAGCTGCGTCCCGAAGACCAGATTGCAATCACTGAGGTCAACTTTTTTGTCCGGGAACTTCAAAACTTTACCAGTAGCCGAAAGACTTTGGCGAAGGCCCTACAGCAAATCGTTTCGTATCCCTTTGGCGGGTCGAAAATCTACGATGGCATTGCGCTCGGGCTGAAGCAATTGCGTCCGGTGGAAACAGGGCGCAAAGCAATTGTTATCCTGAGCGATGGCATGGAGAACTCCAGCAAGTTCAAATTCGAGGATCTGAGACGGTCGTTGGCTCAAGGTGATGCCGTGCTCTATCCGGTCACCGTGTTGAACAAGGACCGGCAGAAAAACGTTCTGGAGGCCTACATCCGTTCGGCAAAAAAGGGCGACCCCTACGTGGACGGCGCGCGCCGGAGTCTTTCGGTCCTGGAGGAGGTTTATCAGATCCAGACCGAACGGTTGCAGACGCTTTCGGAGGAAACGGGGGGAAGAATCTATTTGGTGGGCGATCTGGCCGACTTGGCGGGAGAGTATTCCAAGGTGGCCCACGAACTTCGCAACACGTTCAGCCTTGCCTACTACTCGAGGAATCAATGGAACGACGGCGTCATGCGAAAGATTCGCGTCGAAGTGAAAGATCCTCGCTACCGCGTCCACAGTAGAACCACCTACTACGTGCCCAAAGTCGAGTAGTTGGTGGTCAAGGTTTTCTAACGCTTCTTCAGTTTAGCTCTCCTGATTCTCCTTAACCCTGAACTTCACAATTCTGGTGATCAGCCCAAGAGGAATTGGTTTATCCAATGGAAATCTTACAGTTCCCTTGCCTCCTTCATAAGCGGATAGTTCTTTCTTGAATTTTTCACTTTCTCTTGGCGCAGGATAAAGGCTGACATGTTTCTTGTAGGCTGCAAAATAGACCAAATACCTGCCCTTCAGAGCGAAGGTCGGTATTCGATAACTAATGGTTTCTTCCGCGTCTGGTGCCGCTTTTCTGATTCTCTTCCTTATCTCTTCCAGAATCTGTTGCACATCCGTTGGGAAGCCGGCGATGTACGCATCCATGTCCTTGGGTGCTGTTTTGCTGGTCTTCATCCTAGCTCCTTCGCAATACTCTGAATAATCAGCCCGAACGATACGACGACTTTAGGATTACCAGCGGTGCCTTTCGAGGGTCGGGCGCGCACACCGGCCCTTCTGTGGAAGTTATCAGTTCTTCGCTTCATCCTTCAGTCTGGACCTTGTCCGTCAGACTTTCGAAACCTTGCCCACACGGGATGATGGTCCATCTTTCCAACAATCTTGCCGTAGAGCACCTTGAACTCTACAGCTTCCCAACCGGCCCGAGAAAGAAAGAGATAATCGATGCGGCGGTCAAAAGCGCTGGTGGGTCCGCTGTTTCGGCCCAGGTCGAGGAAGTCTTGCAGGATAAGGCTGTAAGATTCACTGTCGTTCCTTTTGTCATCTGTAAACAGATCGCTTGACTCCACCGGCGCAAGGTCAAAATTGAAGTCTCCCGCCATGACGACAACCTTCTTTTCACTACTGCGCAGCCAGTCGATGACATCGCTGACGAAGAGCCTCCTGCGCCGCGAGCTAAAGGCGTCGGCATGGCAGTTGACCAACGTCACGACTCCATGGGAAGGAACGTCCACGGTCACTGCCAAGGCATCCCGCCCGACTGAAGTCGCCAGCTGAATCTCCTCCTCGAACGGAATCTCTGAGAGAAAGGCAACATAACGGTCTGTTCGAAAGCCACGTGCGAAGGCCCGGTAACGATACCGCCCGGGCATCAGCTCACTGAGGGCGCTCAACTGCTCAGGTTGCGCGATTTCCTGCAGGGCGACGACCTGGGCGCCCGTTTCACTGATGACCGCCGCGATAGCCTCAAGATCATTGTTCTGCGCTCGCGAGTCGGATTCGTAGTCGAAGTAGCCAATATTCCAGGTCATCAGCGCGAAAGTGGATTCGTTTACCGCCATCCGTAGGTTTGGGCGTGACAGCTCTTGAACCGAGCGCAATCCGCCAAAGTGCCAGGCACCGATGCCGAACGCGAGAAACAAAGCGACGAGAAACAACTTGATCTTCATGAGATGGCTCTCGAGCTAAGAAACCCAGTAGCTGGGGTGAGGGAATTGTCAGAGGGATGAACGAGATCCTCGAAACTTGTGCGGATGAGGATCCCGCAGAACGTGTGGGTCTGCCGCGCGTGCCAAGATCAGCGGTTACCGGTCTAGACGAACCATCAACCCGTCCCGGTTCTCCTGGCGCAGCGTTTTGAGAACTGCCTGGGCCTCCTGCAAATCCTTGAATTGCCCCACCAACACCCGAAAGAACGTGCCCTCTGAAGAGTCGTATTTCTGGACAGCCACGGGCGTGAATCGGCCATTCAACTCTGTCTGCAGCTTTCTTGCGTTAGCCTCTTCTTTGAATGAAGCGACCTGTATTGCCAGAGGAAAGGGATTGGGTACCGACCTAAGGACCTCGAGGTTCACACGAGCTGTCCCCGGGCCAACCATATCGATTTGCTGAGCTGCGAGGTAGGACAGGTCGATGATCCGGTCCTTGACGAACGGGCCACGGTCGTTGATGCGCACCGTGACGGCTTTGCCATTGGACAGATTGCTCACTTTGACGACCGTATCGAACGGCAAGGTGCGATGCGCCGCGGTCATCGTGTTCATATCGTAAGTCTCACCGTTGGAAGTTCGTCGTCCGTGATAGGGATGGCCATACCACGAAGCGTAACCAGTGGTTTCTTCGGTGAGCGGAGCGACTGATGGTTGAGCCAACGATGGTGCAGCCGGATTGGATGCGTGAACTTGCTTTCTGGAACAACCGCCGATCAGGAGGGCACTACAAGTGAGAAGGACCGCAAGGACAAGGTGTCTATGTTTCATGCAGCGTTAGCAGCCTGGCGAGTCAAACCGTTCTGTCTTGCCCTGCAGGCTCTTGTTCCGTCGAACCAACGAATTGGACTGGGCCTGAGCGTTTAGGCGGACACAAGCGGCAGGCTGAAAGAGAAGGTGCTGCCTTCGTGAAGCTTGCTTTCCACCCAGATTTGCCCCGCGTGGGCCTCCACCATCTGCTTTACGATGTAAAGACCAAGTCCGGTTCCGCTAATGCGGCGGGAAGCATCGTTCTTGATGCGATAGAACTTCTTGAACAGGTTGGGGATCTCGTTTTCTGGAATTCCAAACCCAGTGTCTTTCACGCTGACGACGAGGCGGTCGTTCTTCAAGTCATGCGCAGCCGAGACGGTGATCTCATTGCCTGCGTTCGAGTACTTGATGGCATTGGTGATGAGATTGTCGAGTATCTCGTGAAGACGTAGCTTGTCGGCTCGTACTTTGGGGAGATTCCGGGGCACGTCCTTCTTGAACGTGCACTCATGTTGATGAATGGCCACCAGATTCTCAATGGGATAGAGGACATCAACGTCCTCCAGATTGAGTTCTATGACGCCGGACTCGATTTTGGATATTGCCAGTGTGTCTTCAATCAGTCGAGTCATCATACGCGTTTGGGAAATGATCTCTTGCAAGATCGATTCCCAGTTTTCCGCGACCCGCTCGGGTCCGTCCAACAGAATCTCTGCGTATCCTGAGATGACCGTCAAAGGCGATTTCAAATCGTGCGAAATGATATGCAGCAAGTCCGACTTCAAATTGCTGAGGCGATTGAGCTGCTCGTTGGCCGCATTGATCTGGGTGAACAGACTGCCGTTCTGGAGCGAAATGGAGGCAAGATTTGCCAGGGCCTGACAGATTCCGACTTCCTTGTCGCTGAAGCTCCGGCGAAACCCGAACTTGTTGACGACGATGAAACCAACCAGTGCATCCTTGGCGATGAGTGGAATCACCAGGAAGGGCGTTGTTTCAGTAGACTTGAGTTGGTCGGCAACGTTGCGCGGCAGAATGCTGCTGTCCACGTGGTACATAACCGTGGCCCTGCGGCTGACCGAGGGTTCGGAGAGTTCCGGATGCTCCGCGATTCGAATGGTGAGAACGGCATAGTTCTTGTTCTCGATGCTGGCTTTGCTGTAGTAGCGCTTGAGGGTTGCTTTCTCCTGGTCCTGGCACTGGATGACAGCCAGGCGCGAGTCAGCGATCAGTTCCATCAAGCGGTATGCCAGCCGATCAATGATGGAATTGACTTCGAGCGATGAATTCAGATCCTTGCTCGAGTCCAACAGCAGCCCCAGATCCCGCTGGGTTTGATTGACTTCAGTGAACAGCCTGGCATTTTCGATCGCGATGCCCAGCAGGCCGGCGACCGTTTCAAACGCACTGATTTCAAATGGCCGGCTGTTGGCCGTCACCTCACAGGCCACATAAAGAATGGCGTAGGGTTGTCCGGCGATATTCACTGGGACGTAAATCTCGCGAACCGGCTGGCCAACCAGCGTTTCGTTCAGGTTGTCTCGCGAGACTACGACGGTTTGGATTTGTGCAGTCCGGGCGGCTTTCCCCAGATAACCCACGTTCAAACCTTTGCGAATGTGATTCGGAATGACGCCGAGGAAATCGCCATTCTGGGCTTTCAGCGCTAGATCGGAGAACTGGTAGTCGATCAAAAACAGCGCGACATGCTTGAGGTCCATCGAAAAGCGAATGGCATCCACCGCGACTTTGTAAATTTCGTCCTGGTCAAGTGCGGACAAAACAACTCGTCCAATCTCATTGAAAAGGCTGAGTCGGCGGGAGATTTCAACTTCCAAGCGAGCACTATCGCTGGCTAATGCGGCTTCATTTGCTGAGGATTGTGGATCCATGCGGTTCCGAAAATCGACTTCCAGAGTCTTGGGGATGTCTTACGGAAGTCAAAAGCCCTAAAGGTCTTGCCCTAAGGGACCGTAAACAGGGACATGAAACCGAAGCAGTATAGAGGATGGTGCCTGTGAATTCAACTAAACCGACACGACACTTTCAAAGCCCCCGCTGGCATTTGGGAGCTGTCGCCTTGTTGGCGGTCACGATTGGCCAACCGGTTCTTGCTGAAAATCTCGAAGCCTTGCAACGCGAACCTCTTGAAGACCGTCTGTCAATTGCCGAGGAAGAGCAGGCTTATGCGGCCAAGAGTCCAACGGAGAGAGTGGCCGCATTTTTGAAAATTGCCAACCGAAAAATGGAAGCAGCCAGGAAACTTCATAAGGCTGGGTCCACCGAAGACCTGGCGACCTGCCTTCGCGGCTACTCGTCAGCGCTTCAGGGAGCGGTCACGGCAGTCGCGTGGGGTGAGGACACGGGCACCAACATGCAACGTCAGACGGCCGCAATTCGAAAAGCGATGCGTCGACATGCAGACATTCTAAACAAGCTGGAAAGCGCCTCGTCATCTGCGTCGAAGCCTTGCATTCTGCAGGTTCGCGCTGCTCTTGCCAGTGCCGAGAGCGCGCAGCCACTCCGCTGACTGAACCAACCGCCGGCTGCCAAGCTAGTTTCCTTCCGATTCCACGCTGAGGAATTCCTCCAGTTTTCGTTGTTTGTCTGCGTCGGCAAGCTTGTTGATTTCCAGCTTCAAGAGAACCTCTTTTGCGACCCGCTGAGTTACCCGCAAGGAAAGACTCCGTCGCTCCACGTCGAGCTGGACTTCCTGGCCGGGGGACAACCTGCTGCGGCATTTCAGCAAATCGTCAGGCAGTACCAGGCGATGGTTGTTGATGGCCAGGATGCGGTCGCCTGCTTCCAGCAGGGTGGGTTCCTGGGTATGCCCGTAGTGCTGAGCGACTTGAAACGATTCGTTCAGTTGGAAATCGAATGTAGGAAGCTCCCGACGATCAAAGAGAAGCGCAAACGGCCTGAGCAAATCACCGATTCTCTGAGTCTCCTCACTCTGCCAAACTCCCGTCAATGCTGCCGCAGCCTGTGGCTCCTGGCGAAGTCTCCAGCGGAGATCGGCCTCGGTGATCGGTTCAAGGGTCGCTGACGGAAATCCGGTAGACAGGAAGGCATCCAGGGATACGGCAGTATCTCCGTAAAACGACAATGCGAGGTCCAGGAGCGATCCGCTCCACCGGGTGCGGGTTGGTAAAGCCGCAGTTTTCGGAGTCGTCTTGGTGTTGGCGCGGTTCTTTGTCTGTGATTCCCCAATTTCGCCAAACGAGCTCCACCAGTCGAGAGCGAGCACGTCGAGAAACTCGCCTCTGCGCAGAACACCTGTTTTGAAGAGTGCCCGGAGAGCCAGGTAGTCGATGAATCGATCCGGGTCGAGTGCCGCCGAGAAACTTGCAATGGATGGAAAATACAGGCGAGCCAGTCCTCGTGCCATGGCCTGCTGGACAGTGCGAATTGCCAAGGGCATTTCGGGAAGCGTGGGCACTGCAGTGAAAGCCAACAATTGCGGCACGCCCAAGGAGGCCAATTCCTTGCCAGGAACCGCGCGTTTAGACGAGAGGAAAACGGCAAGCAGCGGCTTGGAGCCCACCTTCTTGCCAAACATTTGTCTGTACCGGATCTGTTGATGAAGCGCAGCGAGCAGGTCGTTTGCGGCGGGCCAACCGGGCTCGATCGCCATCGCGACTAGATTGTCTTCATCTTGCGGCGTCTCGGCTTTTCCCAAATAAAACGGCGGCGGCCGCCTTCCTTCAACCAGGTAACTTCCATCCTTGGCGGGCCGTGCGGTGCTGACCACTTCCCAAGAAGCAGGCACCACAAACGACACCGTTGCTTTCGGATCTTGGTTCTCGATCTGGAGCAAGACATCCTGTAAATGCAGCAGACACCGCTCCTCATCCAGATAGGTTGCACGTTCGAGCTGCTGGAAGCTCTCGCCTCGAAGATGAAACACCAGCTTCACGGGTTCTTCACCCGAGCTTTCAAGCACGAACTGAGAGTCTTCCGGTGTGACAGCCGAAACTCTGCCGTCTTCGGACTCCACGCCAACTTGAGAGATACGATGCCCAAGGGAATTCTTGGAATCTGGAAAAGTGAGGGTCGTGCGACCCTCTGGCAATCCTTCAATTAGCACCTGGACCTTCAGCAGCCGTTTGGAGTGTTGGCGGGCGTCGACCGTATAGCGCAGCTGCACCGGTCCAGGTTTGGTTTGTGCCAGAGCGGGAAGGATGGGTGCGGAAACGAGAATCAGGAGTGTGGCAAGGAGACGCATCGGAAGATTTGTCCAACCGCCTGAGCCCTTCCAGCTATGCCTTGGCTGAAAGAGATTTTCGAACGGATCAGGCCACGTTCAATGGTTTTAGAATTCAGGCTGGAGCAACGAAAGCACCCAAAGTGGGGAAAGTAGTCTCAACCGGAAGGAGAGCCCAATCGTGGGAGCCGACTTAGTGCCTGAAACCAGCCGATACGAAAAGTTCATCCAGTCTGAGGACGATGCACCAGGAAAGTATGCTTGGCTCATAGCTTCGATTCTTCGATGCCCCAGTTGTACAAGAGCCCTTGTCGTCGGTTGAACTCCAGTCGCTTCTGCTCAAGGTCGATGAGCATGTTGATGTATTCGAGCGCTTTTTCCTTGCCATCCTGAGACAACTTGTCCAGGTGACTCATGATAACATCGCGCAATTGATCTTCGAATTTCAGACGGCTGGCTTGATTTGAAGACAAGACTTCCCGGCTCTGTTTCTGGCTTTCCATAGAACTTCCTCTGCAGTGCAGGAGTGAAATGAGTGGTTGTGGTCTCGAAAACTCGGAGCACTATAGAGCCAAAGATTGGATTAGGCAACAGCTTTTTCGAATCGAAAAAGCAAAATTTCTTACTTCAATCTTATCATAGAGATTCCGCAGACAAAGAATCTGATCCTTCAAGATCAGCTCAGGAAAAGGGTTTTCAAGGATTGCAGGCGCAGGTCTCAAGCTGCTTCGGCGAAAACAGGGCATTGTGAAGCTGTGCAGTTCCAGGTCGTCCTACTCTGCGGTTTGCGCTACCTGATAGGTATCGAGATACTGCTGAAATTTGCTGGCTTTGCCCCCGGTGATCGTCCACACATGTACTACTTGCGCATGGAATCCTTTTCCAGTGGCTTTGCGAACGCCGTGATACCTTCCGAGCATGATGATCTTGTTGCCTGCGTCGAGGAGTTCGTCGTTCTGAACCGCCAGGCCTGGAAACTCGAGCCCAATGCGGGTGAACACTCCTTCGACCACCTGGTTCAACCCACGATAGGGACTGTGATTTGCCAAGGGAGAATTCTCAGCCGCGACCCACTCGATCGCCGGGTCGAACAACTCAAGCAGCGCTGGAATGTCTCCAGTCGCGAAAGCAGCGTAGATATTCTCGACGGCGTTCAGGTTCGACATCCTTTTCCTCCTTGCTCCAGAACAAACAAAACTATGTGAGGCAGCCGCTTCTGGGAGTCAGGATCCAAACTTGGGCCAGAATCGGCCCGTGCGTTCCTGATATGCCCGATAGCTGTCGCCAAATCGCTTCAGTAAATTTTCTTCTTCCTTGTCGGTTCGAATCACCAACAACCCCAAGGCTAACGCACCCGTGAGAAGGATAAACCAGTTTGCAGCAACCAGGGAGTTGGCCAATATGCACAAAGCTGCCGAATCGTAAAAGGGGTGTCGGACCCATCGATAGGGCCCCCGGATCACCAGTGTGTGCGCCTTGCGGGTTACGACCGTATCAGTCAGGTTCGGTCCAAGCGTACGAAACGTCCAGATCAGCAACCCTCCTCCGGCGACGCCTAGAGGCACCCCAACCCATCTCAGCCAATTGGGTAGCTGGAGTGAGGACCAAGCCATTGCGGGCGGATTGACCATGAATGCCACAAGTCCAAGCAGTCCTGCCAGGCCAAGCGGGCGCAAAGTCAGGAGGATGGGAAGCCCTTCTTGGCGGCGGTCCAACGCCTCGCCGGTGGCTTGCGACTTGAGTCGGAAGTAGAACGCTGCCGGGAGGAGCAGGGCTGCCCCCGTAAGCAACACCATTCGAAACGTTGAGTCGGAATCTGACATGGGTTGTCTTCTCGTCATTGGCGACTCGGGCCTCAGTCGCCTGGCCAGCACACCGCGCAAAACAAACGGCCTAAGACTCGCTGGGAATCCTTGAACCAGCCTCAGCTTGTGGTTTCTGAGACACCGGTCGGCCCTGGCCGGAACGTTGGGTCAACAAGATGCCTGTCAGCACGACGCTTCCGCCTACGATAAAGTTCAACGTTAGTTTCTCCGACAGGATCAGCACGGAAGAAATCGTGGTCACCACCGGTTGCAGATAGGTCAGGGCAGCAAGGCGGGAAGCGGACATGGACCGCAGCGCATAGTAAAAAATCAACGGCGCCAAGACGGACGCAAGCACGGCCACGTAGAGGTACGCAAGCAGCAAGCCCCAGGGAAGATCCAGCCAGGACACGCCGACGATGGCAGGCAAACCCACTGGCAGAAACACGCAGGCACCAGCGACATAGGTGAAAGTGGTTGCGGACACCGAACCGTATTGCGTCGCCACATGCTTGCTCATAACGGTATAGTAGGCGAACGCTACCGATCCGGCCAGCGTGAGCAGGTCGCCCACAAGGTAAGCGGTCTGCAGGTTCAGGTTGTTGTCTAGGTTCAAGAAGAAAATGCCGCAAATCGAAAGCGCCATTCCAAATAGGTTCGCGCCAGTGAGCTTCTCCTGACCCCTCTGCCACGCGAAGAGCAGAGTAAACAAGGGCCCGAACGTGACGACCAGAGCGGAATGGGCCACGGTTGTGAACTTCAGGCCGCTGATGAAGAGCACCTGGTTCAGGAGCAATCCGACAAAAGCGAGCTTCAGAAATAACCAGTAGTCCAGTTTTCGCAGTTTCTTGAACGCATACCGGCCGGGGCTGAAGCGCTGAATGACCAACAGCAGAGCGGCAGCGGCGATGACGCGAAACGCTGTAACACCGACCGGCGACATGGCCCGCAGACATACCTTGAGCGCGATGAAGTTGCCGCACCAGATGGCCACCATGCTTGCCAGTAGCGCCTGTAATCTAAATTGAGCTCCGCGCATTTCGAAGTTTCTCTTGCACTCTCTGGATCGAGTCACGCAAGGAGAGTTCGAGGATCTCCCGAGCCGAATCATCTTCAAAGAGTACTTCACCTGCCACCATGTTGAATACGACGTCGGAGGCGCGTGCCGAAAGGACCACAGCGTCCACCGGCGAAAACACTGGCAGATGGTGAGGTTGAGAGAGGTCGACCGCGATAATGTCTGCCTGCTTCTGCGGTTCAAGCGAACCGACGCTGGTTGAGATTCCGAGCGCCTCTGCTCCTCCGAGAGTTGCCATCCGCAAAGCTTCCTGGGTTGAAAATCCAACTGTGCTCACAGTCATCCAGCATGGGTTAGCCGCAGCGAATCGCATTTCCTCGAAAAGATCGATGGAGTTGTTGCTGGCAACACTATCCGAACCGAATCCAGTTGGAATCTGACGCCCGCGCATGGCACTCAGGTCCATGAATCCGTGCCGCAGGCGTACATTAGACTTGGGGCAGTGCGCGACACAAACGCTCTTCTGGCTCAAGATGTCATAGTCCGAAGAATCCAGGCGGATGCAATGCACAAGCAGCGTACCAGGATTCAGAACGCCAAGGCTGCTCAGATAAGCAATTGGGCTCGTGCGGGGCGGATTCCAGTGAATGCCGCGCTGCTCAAGCGATTCCATCATTGGCCCGGAGCCATTCTGGACCAACTGGGTTTCTGATTCAGACTCGCCTGCGTGAATGCAAACAGGGTAGTTGTGTTCCGACGCAAAGGTCACAGCCTTCTGGAACAGCGGCGCGCTGACGGTGAACGGCGCGTGCGGCGACACACCCAGAGTCACGCGCTCCCGGCGCTTGGCGAGCGAATCGGCGCTTTCTGTGGTCGCCTGTGTCTGAACTCTCGCCCCCTCTGGCCAGCGATCCAGTCTTGCCTTGAGCAGATGAATCTTCTGCGTCAGTGATTGAAGAGCTTGGTCCGCCTCGGCGGGTTTTGGCGAAAAGACTTCCTGATAGACAACGGCGCGCAGGCCGGTGGCCAACGCCGCATCGAGGCTGGCGCCAATGTCCATCGGATCGGCCACGGTCGTAACACCTGCCCGGACAGCCTCGATTGCTCCGAGCAGAGCGGAAGCCAGGATATCGTCGTCATTCAAAATTTCGTACTTTGCTCGCGTCAACATGCGAATCCACTGCCAAAAGTCCAGCCCCTCGAGATAACCGCGCAGGGCGGTCAGTTCGAGATGGGTGTGCACATTGACCAGTCCTGGCAACAGCGCGGCCCGAGGAAAACGCTTGAGTGTGTGTTTCGGATGATTTCTACGGATCGTCTCCAGAGAACCCACTTCCAAGATCTGAGAGCCTTCAACTGCGATGGCACCGTTGTCGATTGGGGGTGAACTGACCGGGACAATCCAGCGGCCGGAGAGGATCATGAAAGAGGGTTTGTCTGTTCGAATGATTGAAAAAGGTAGGTGGCCTTCTGGTTTGCAGCGTCGATGGCCAATCGTGAAGCAAAGAAATTTCGCCCAAAAAGCTCTGTCATCCGCTCACGAAGGCCTGACTGAATACGCGCAGCTTCCTCGGGCGCGGAGGATTTCAGCTCCTTGATACCGAGAGGCACTTCAACTGACACCATGTCCTGCGTCTGAGGTGGTGGCAACGGAGTTGACCCCAGTCTGGCCTTCACACGCTTGCTGTTGAGATGCCACTCCGCCACGAGGCGGTCGGTTGGCAGCCCGCTATGCAAGCGGCTGCTGGAAACGCCGTAAAAGTTCACCAGATAGGTGCGGCAGATCGCGCCAAGCAACTCGAGGTTGATGCGGGCATTGCGAACTTCGAGCGGATCGAACGTCCACTCGACTAGTTCGATGCCACGCGACAAAGCTTCTTCCCGTTGAGCCAGCTTCAACTCTCGACCAATTCCACGGCTCTGGTACTCCGGGCGCACACCCATCATGTTGGAGTGCAGGTATACCTTCCCATCGCGGTATCCCGGAAAGGCATTGAGGAAGCCAAGCACCTGGCCGCCGTCATCGACGGCGCCAAATACCTGCCCGCCAATCTTTGAGCAAATGAGCAGACTCCGTATGGGCAGGATATCGGCATCAGAAAATCCCCACGCCAGGCGCTGAATCTCAAGACACTGGCGTAGTTCATCAAGGTCATCCAGAGGTCGAACGCTGTAACCAGAGGGTTTGGACATTGAGAAGAGGGGCCTTCAGCAGTTGCTCCACCGACCCGAGATAAAAAGTAACACAACGGCTTTCACACGGTCAACGCGATGGTCTCCATGCGTCCGGCCAAAATAGAAATGTCCGCTAGTTGCCAAATTAGAAATGTCCGGTTGGTGAATCCCAGCAATCAGCGGGTTTTACTTCGAAGTTAGAGTTTGGAGTGGTTTGGCGAAAACCCTGGAACACCGAGGGCGAGCGCCTGCATCGGCGCTCCCGGTCGAAGTTTACGCCTCAGCCTTTCATACGAGCCCTGCAAGGGATGCTCAGCGCCATTCGATGCCGTGTAGTGTTCCCTAGCGCTGCCTTGACTGGTGTTTACAATTCGGTACAGAGCTTTTGTGAGTGTCGACCCGAGATAGGTTGGCGAAGCAGGACGGGCGCAAGCAAGCATAGGTTCGCAGCCGCCAAGAGACGAGCTAACCCAGCCTATTTTGCCCTGCCATGGAAGACCTACCGTGTGGCGTCCTCTGGTGGACGAATACCGTAAAGCACCTTGGTGCGAACCTCGATGCTGTCGGCGAGGGCCTCGATCAGATGGAGGCCCTCTTCCGCGGCTGCGTGAGCCTGCTCGGTCAGGTAGCGACGCGCAAGCGCAGCTTCGTTGGCTTTCAGCAAGATCTCCGCAGTGCGCTCCACTGCAGGTTGAGCGGCCAGCTGGCGAGTGTCAAACGCAGTCAGTGCGGCCGCCACCTCAGGCAGGAACGCGTCCCGGCGCTCGTCTACGAGGTAGAGCAGGCGCTTGACGGCGCGGTTCACGTAGCGCGTCGACTCCACACCCTGCTGCGCACGCTCGACGTTGCGCTCGGCCTCCCCGGCGGTGAGATAGCGATGCCGCTGGTATTCCGGCGGGACTGACTCGGCACCGATCCTCCATGGGACGAATGCCGCCGTGATCGGCGGTCCCGGCGCCACCCACAGTGTGCGGAGATCCGCATGGATGTTAGCGCGCAGATGAGCTACCTGACCATAACCCGACGAGTCCCTTCCGGTTGTATGCAACTGTTCCATCAGAATCTGCACATCGACCTTCGGTGCGGCCGATCGCACAGCCGCTTCGACCTTGCGCGCCTCCGCTCCAGTCGCCTCACCAGACCTGTCCCGGCAGTAGACGCTTACCACGTTGAACGGTGTGGAACCTGGTTTGTACCAGCCCTGCTCGATCGCAAACGATTCGAAATTGTCCGAGGCAAGATAATCCGGACTCTTGCGCCAGTCTGCAGGTAGCGTCTGCACGTAGCCCATCCCTGTATTGCCCCGCCAGTTGAGCCACACATCGTCCGGACCGAGCCGCTTAGCGACCCAAAGGCCTTTGCCCCCGGCGAAAGTAAGCAGGACCCAGCCTTCGTTTGGATCGGCGAACGCGTGAGAGTTGCCGCCGTAGGTGAAATCGCCGTATCGCTTGACCAGGTCTACTGCGATATCGAGTCCTTCCCGCGCCGTTCGCGCGCGTTCGAGGACGATGCGTGCCAGGTCGCTGTAGTTCAAACCACGTTGAGATTTCGGGGTCATCTCCACGAGTTCTCGTCGCGAATTGAGCGCGACGTCGCGGACGGCAACGCCATGTTCATTCATGCCGCCGTTGGTCAGAGGAGCCGGAAAGCCAACGTAAACCGAGTAGTCCATGGAGATGTAGCGGAAGGTCTCTCTTATCTGCGGAATATTGATGAGCTCACCCGGCATACGCGCCTTTTCCGTCCCACCGACCGCCTTGGTCGCACCCGCCGGATGCTGCTGGCGCGGCACGATTGTCAGCCAGTGGCTCGACGGTTCGTCGCCGTAGCCGGCCAACATCACGCTGCCGTCTTTGGTAAGATTCTTTCCGACATAGATCAAGACGCTTGCGAGTATCCCTTGCTGGGTCGTCAGGATCAGAATCGCAGTAAACAAGCCGACTAGAATTGTTCCGGAGCGATCATTTTGTCGTCGTTTGCTGATGCAATCGATCGTTAGCCGGTGTAACATATCGAAAAATCCTCCAGTCACGGTGGTTTTGCTCCTTAAGAAAGGGATACTAGAGATCCAAGGTCATTTGTTGCAGAATCGCAAAGCTGTATCGAATCGAACCACCCTCGTTGGCTCACAGTCTCCAGTTGCTTTGATCGTATTCACGTGATCGGGGAGTCCTTGATCATTCGGTCTAGAACATTTGTGGTTATGCGCTGAACCCATGGATGGACGCCGAAGCTGGCTCCCATCCCGGCTACTCGCACTGGGATGTGTCCGGGCGGGACACTCAGTCCTTCGGGCCACCAGATGGTTCCTGCATTGAAAACGCAGTTGCCTCGTTTGCAAGGATACACGACGGCGTGATGTCTTTGATCTTTGGCCCACTGAGTATTTCTTGGGGTGAGCGGAGCACTAGCCACGACTTCCAGCCCGGGAATATCCGTCGCGGGAATCCAGTTGTACTCCCAACCAACCAGGCCTCGGATACTGTCTCCTTCGTTGACGCCGAGCCCTTCGTAAATCCAGTGCTGTGGCTTTGTGATGGTCCAGTCACCGTAGCCGTTGGGACCTGATTTCACTCCCATCAGCTTCTGCTCTTCTCCGTCAAAATCACGTTTGCGGGCGAAGGCTCGAAACGGAGAGCCCGTCAGCGAGCTGTCGTAAGTGAAAATTTCCGACCACATCGTGTCCCCAGAGAAGAAGGCTAGACTCAGGCCGCGGTCGCGAGCCTTCAGGGCCGCTTCGAACATAGGCCTCGACCAGTACTCGTCGTGGCCGACCGAGAGAAACGCTTTGACGTTGTCGAGCAATGCCTGATCCATCCCGAGATCCGTGTTGGAGCAATAGATCACGTCGTAGCCTTGCTGCTCCAGCCAGAATGCCATCGGAAACTCAAACAGCAGATAAGCCCCGCTCCCGATGGATCCTGGCGCATCGACAACCTGGCAATACTTGGCGTAGGGCCGGTCAAAGCTCACCCGGACTTTCGGTCCTGTGTACCAAACTTCAGGTGTTCCGTCGTCGTAGAGAGAATCCTTACCAGGCCACTTGTTATAGGCCTGCCAGGTCAAATCACTCACCTGGACGAGAAGATCCGCCTTGCGGTGTTCCTTCACGACAAAGATCACGTAGCTTTCGACGCCGAACTCTTCGGCGCGCCTCAGCTTCGCAAGATAGACGCCACTCGGCCACTCTTTCGAGATGCTAATGGTGGTTCCCTTTTCCCAGGCACATTCTCGAAGACGCTCCATGCTCATCATTGGCATCGGCTGCGGTTTTCCTTTGAATGGTCCCAGCCGAGCCATGTGTCGCCCGCCGGCCCCGCCATAGTAGCCGAGGCGATAGATATCGACGGTGTAGTTGCCCGCTGATGCTAGGCTTACCATCAGGTCAAAACTCTCTCCCTGAAGGACACTCGTCTTCGAGGCATAGCCTTCAATGGCCGCGGAGCGAACGCGGCGGTTCATGGGATACGAAGCCAGGGTAATTGGGTCGTCAAAACTTGTGTACTGAAGCTGCCAGTCCACGGTCCCGGCTTTCGCATTCTCCGCAATCACGGGATTGTCTCTTTTGGGCGCTGGCGATGCCACCGACTGAACGGGCGAGATCAGCAAGGACGAGGCTGAAGCGCTGGCAGCGGCCTGCACAAATTGCCTTCGATCAAATCTCTTTTTGAGTGTCATCTCAACCCGCACCGCCGGCCTCCACCGTGTCTCATGTCTTTTCGCTCAGACAGAGCAAGTCTTCTTGTTGAAGCGCTTCACCCTCTGTGCTCAGCAGCCCAAGGGCAAGCCAAGGGAGCGCGCGTCCGACGTACCGGGCGCCAACCCACTTTGTGGTGCGTTCGCAAAGCGAACGCCCCCTGTGAATCCTCCTTGTGAAATCAAAAAGGTTCCTTCATTTTCTTGGGAAAGGATCCTAACCCGAAACTCAGCTTGCATCTTCGTCACCGTTGACGACCGCCAGCGATGACTCATGCTTCGCCTGTCCCTTTTCAGAGAAGCTGCCGGGGCTCGGAGTGCAGCCATTGTTTCTGGAAGAAGTTTAGGCCATTGCGGGTCACGTGGATGTTGACAGTCACATGGAAGTGGGTTTCCGTCGAGCGAATAGTACTTTCTGCAGTCACTTCGATGTCCCCGTCTTCCCGCCGGAAGGCTATCCTGTGCTTGCCGACGATGGAAGCCTGTGCGGGGTTGTCGCCAGACGCCGAGCAGCGAAATTCAGATTGGTTCGTGACGAACCCGAGCTGATCGTCCAGCGTTGTGGTGCCACCGCCGCTACGGTTCAGCATCGTAACGGTGTTGGTAATCTGGTCATAGAGAATCTGTTGGATAGGAGGCAGCCCGCCATTCGAAGTCACCAGCCGGCGGAGTTCGGGCGGAGGAAGGAATTCCGGCGGGGCGAGTGTGGATTTAGCCACTACAGGAAGGACTACCCGAGACAGGTAAGCGCCTCCTCGGTGTATGCGGTTCGTGGCTCGGTACGGCGTGGGCCACAAGTTCGGGAAATCGGCGCTGGAAACCGCCAGACGAATTCGATGTCCCGCTGGGATGACCCAGCCAGTGGGCGCCATCGGAATCTTCAGCTCGTAGACTTCTCCAGGCTTCATCGGCTCCGGATTCGTCAACGAATTGCGGCGGGTGCCGTTCATTGCGCCATCGGTGATCAGCGCGGAGTACCCATCCGGGGAGACATCGGCCAGCTTGGCAACGAAGGACGCCACTTTCGCGCTCGAGGCGCCGTGCAGAATCACCTGGGGCCAGCCCAGAACGTGGGTTTCCTGTTCAAAGACCGGGCTGGTGTAGACCAGAGAATAGGCTTCATCTGACCGCTGATCGTCGGCCAGATATAAACGGATGCCACCGGCCGACCAAAATGCGTTGCTCAATCCGACCGTGCTTTTGTATTCAAGCTCGTCAAAAGCTTGTTTCGGTTTCCCACTTTGCGAGCTGGTGAGTTGGCCGCCTTCCGCCAGGTAGAAGGTAAGTTCTCGCGCTGAGGGAGTGGGGAAGTTTGCGTCGCTGCGCCAGTGACCCGGAACAATGTCCAACCGGCGATCCGGTCTCGTCGGCTCTTGCATATAGAAGGAAACCGGCGGTTCCTTCATAATCCCGGTGTCCTCGTTGCGAAGCCAATGCGCGAAAAAGCGCGAGGCTTCATTGATCCAATCGATGCGCGGCCCGGGCACGGAAACGTGGGGCTGGGTGTGAACCCACGGTCCGATCAGCAGTTTCTTGGGCCCCTTCAGGTGCGTGTACATACGCACCATGGCGTTGACGTATCCGTCATGCCACCCCCCGATCAGGAACACCGGAACCTGGACGCGATCGTAGTCCGGGCGCAGAGAGCCATTCTTCCAATACGGGCCGTCCACCTGGTGCTTCACCCATTCCAGCAAGTACGGCTGGTTGTTTTCCAGTCGCTCTTTCCAGGTCTCAGCCCATTTGGCACCCGCCAGCTCCGGAAACGGCGGCAGTGCATTCATGGCGACCATGTTTCCGCCATAGGTGCCCACGTCGTAGTACATGCGCATGTTGCCGCCCCGGTCATAGTGGCAATCGTCGGTGTAGCGGTCGTCGGTGACGTAAAGCGGCACGATGGCTTTCAAATGGGGCGGACGGTGTGAAGCCACCTGCAAAGCAGTAAATCCACTGTAAGAACCGCCGTACATGCCGACGTTGCCGTTGCACCAGGGCTGGCCCGCCATCCACTCGACCACGTCGTAACCGTCCAACTGCTCCTGAAGGCGATACTCATCCGTATTCACGCCCTCCGACGTCCCTGTACCGCGGGCGTCCAACCTCACCGAGGCGAGCCCACGTTCTGCAAAGTAGAAGTGTTCACCCACGCCCCCGCGGCCGACGTCGTCCTTCCGGTACGGATGGTACATGATGATGACGGGGAATCGTCCCTCGGCATCCGGCCGAAACACGTCGCCCGAGAGGCGTGTCCCGTCGCGCGTGGGGATCATCACCGCCCGCTCGTGCCGGACTTTGTAGGTCGCCTTGAGCGCAACAGGCGCAGCGGAAAGCTGCGAAGAGGATGCCATAGCGATCACGGACACGAGGAGGCCGGCAATTACGTTTTTGGAGCTCATGTGCATGGGTCTCACTTGGTTGGTTTAGTGGATGTTTGGGGCTGCCGAATGCCAAACTGTGCTTTAGTTCGAGCGTCGATGCTTACGGAAAGGGCTTCTGTCAAACGTAGTCCATTCATCGCTTCGGTGTTGCTGTAGTAGGTCAAGTAGGCGCTGGCAAGCTCTGATTCGCCGGCCTCAAAGAGTTTCAAAGCCGTTCGCTCAACGGCGGGCTGAGCGGCGATGAGGCCCGCTTCAAAGCCTGTCAGTGAAGCAGTGACTTCAGGCAGAAACTGGTCTCGATGCTCGCTTGTCAGATAGAACAGCCGCTTGAAAGCTTGGTATGCGTACAACGTTGACTCGATCCCTTGCCACTCCTTGTCCATAAAGCGATCCGCTTCGCCTGCGGTCAGGTAGCGGTGACGCTTGAATTCGGGAGGCGCGTCGCTTACGCCCAAACGGAATGGCACAAACGGCGCGGTGACGGGCGTGGCCGCTGCCACCCAGAGCACGCCGAGAGCCGGGTGCGGGATTGCTTTTCGCAGATGAGCTACCTGGCCATAGCCAGCCGAGTCGCGGGTGACTTCAGTGGTTCGCACGGCGGCTATCATTTCCTCAATCCGGATCTTACCGCCAAGCTTGCGCAGCCGTTCTTCCATCATCACAACCGCCTCGTGCCGCATCTTGCCGTCGCCATACATCTTGTTGACGTTAAAAGGGGCGCCGGATTTCGGGTCATACCAGCCTTTCTCGACGGCGAAGGAGATGAGATTTGGCGAGCCTCTATAGCCAGGATTCTTTTGATAGTCGAGCGGGATTTCACCGATGTAGCCGGGCCGCGAAACACGGACGTCATCCGGACCCACTCGCTGGGCCGCCCAGAGCCCCTGGCCGCCCGCAAACTCGATCAGTACCCAGCCCTCCTCCGCATCTGCGAACAGGTGCGAGTTGCCTCCGTAGGTCGCATAGCCATACTTGTTGACCAGTTCACCGACGATCTCCACCGCTTCACGCGCGGTTCTGGCTCTTTCCATCACAATTCGGGAAAGATCGCTGTAGTTGAGTCCCCGCTGCGGGTTCGGGGTCATCTTTCGCAGTTCTTCGCGCGATGGCGACCAGACGTCACGGGCTGCCACGAGGTGCTGATTCAGCCCACCGTTTGTAATTGGTGGAGGAAATCCGGCAAAGGAAGAATAGTTCATGGTGATGTACTTTGCCGTGCTCCGGACCTGAGGGATCTCGATCAGCACGCCTGGATATTGCGAAGCCGCTGTCGCACCGACCTTGATGGTGGCTCCGGCCGGCCATTCGCGCGCAGGCACGATCTCCAACCAGTGGCTGGACGGCTCGTCTCCGTATCCCGCCAGAAATACACTTCCGTCGGCAGTCAGATTCTTGCCGACGTATATACAGTAGCTTGCCCAGACAGAATTACGGGCACCTACGAACAGCGCCATGGCGATCAAAACGCGGATTGCCTTTGTCATGCGGGGTGCTCCATTTCTCGAATGCGGTAAGAGCTGACGGGGCTGGACAGAGCGGACGCTCTCACGCGCGCTATAACACGCGTTCCCGTCGGCCTTCAGATTGACCAAGGGGAAATCGTCTCTCCTCCTTGGAAATTGGACATGTGCGAAGCGACAGGACGCCGCTTTTCCTTCAGCTAGGGACGCGGTGCTGCGCGTCCGTAAGGTCCTTGTCGTGACCGCTTCGCGCGCGTCGTGCCCACCACGCGAACGCGGAGCACCGCGTCCCTACCTTTGAATGCCAACGGGAGGTTTGGACGCGTTGCCTTCTATCTTTATTTCCGCAAAGCCATTTAGAACTCGTACCGCAGAGCAAACTGCATTTGCCGCGGGCTGCTCAACGTGTTGGTATATTTTCCGAAACTACCGACACTGGTCAGCGATCGACTAAGCGACGTGGGATCGAACCGGACGCTGTTTGTGACGTTAAACGTCTCCCACCGGAACTGAATGGAGTGGCCTTCGTTGTAGGGCATGATGAAGCGCTTCCCCACGCCGGTGTTGATGACGAAGAGCCCATCACCGCGCATATTATTCCGGCTGCCGGAACTGCCAATGAGTGTGAAATCGAATGCCTCGCGTGCCTTAGCTGGGTCGGGAAAAATGTTTGGGCCGCTCACTCCAACGATCGCCGGCGCGTTCTTGGTTGTCTTCACAACCGGTTCGCTGATCTGAGTCGCATATGGAGCGGGTCCCCAACTGGTGGGCCAAACGGACCCGTTGCCTATCGAGGCCACCAGCCCGCTGGACTGGAACCAGCTTCCGCTCAACTGCCACCCTCCGAGGATCGCCTGAACCGCGCCGGGGGCCGAGCCAAGGAACCGCTTGCCTTTGCCCACGGGTAGTTCCCAAATCGCAAACAGGTTGGCCGAATGCGTCACATCGTAATCGGATATGCCCCTGATCTCGTTCGGGTCCCAGCTGTGCGGGAGGACCCCGAGAACCCGGGCGGTGTTGCTGTTCAAGTCGATGGACTTGGACCAGGTATAGTTGAGATCAAAGCGCAGATCGTTACCCAGTCTCTTGCGCACCGTCCATTGCATGGCGTGGTAGTTCCCGCGGCCATCAGAGGTATAGTTGTTATAAGTGGCCACCTGCTCGTTGAACAAGGCAAATGGACCAAACTTGCTGCATGATGGATCGCAGTTGATGTCGATATCGTAAGTGACGGCGCTGGTGTCGACGTTATAGGCGCTGAACTTGTTGTAGATAGACTGAGTGGCCGTCAATGAGCTTGTGGCAGCGCCAGGCCACATATTCTCCCAATAAGGGATGCGACCCACCTGCGCAACCGGCACCTTGTTGCGCCAGAGACCCAGCATCTGGCGAGCCGCCTGGATATAGCTCACACCGCTCGTGGGATCTATCATGTCGGTATGAAGCGCCAGATCACGGTTCAGCAGAGAACTACGCGCCAGCCGGCCTACATAGGCAGCCTGAACATACAGGCCACCGCCGAACTCGCGGCCCACGCTCAAGTTCATGTTCATGCTGTAGGGATAACGCAACCCCTGATCGATGTTGGTAATGAGGGCCTGGATGGGTGGTGCTACCTGGGGAAGGCCTCCCTTCGGCGCTGCTGGGATCAACTGAGCAGGTAAATCGAATGGGCTGGTGAATCGCGGTGCGGTGATCGAGCTGAGAGTTCCTGCGGAATTCTGAAGTGACGACGACAGCCCGAACGAGGCGACATCGCTGAGAAGGGCGAGCATTGGGTGGCCTAACTGGTCATAAAACATGCCAAAGCCCGCCCGAATCGACGTTCTTCCCGGACCTCCGGTCAGCTTGGCAATCCAGCCCGAATCCGAGGAGGGGCTCCAGGCAAGGGAAAAACGCGGTGCCAGGTTCTTTTTGTGGTACGGGTAGATCGGCCTTCCGGCAGGATCATCGACTGGAACATACACGAGGGGAGAAACCAGGTGCTGAGGGAGTCCGCGCTTTCCGAGGTCATATCTGGCGCCACCCCATGCGCCCAAGACCTGATTGAGCGAAACCTGCACTCCATTGGTTTCTCTCACCGGCGGCGCAAGTAAGTAGCGAAGGCCCATCGAGAGAGTCAGCGAACGGCCCACCTTCCAGGTGTCTCCAGCGTAGAACTCGTACTCTTCGTTGCCGAAGGTGCGAGCCAACGGAGTGCCCACCGGAATCACGGTGCCGTTCAACTCATAGTTATATCGGGCATTCCCCTGCGGGAGCACTCCCAGAGCGTGCCCTGCGGCCGCCCTGTAGACGGACTGGTATCTGGGGTCCAGATCGGTCAGATTGCGTTCATACTCGGACGCAGAACCTCGCAGCCAGCCCTGCCACATCACGACCTGGTGAAACGAATTACCGTAGCTGAGGGAACGGTTTCGAATGTGGCGAAACGTGCCACCGAACTTCAACTCATGCGTTCCTCGATTCCAGGTCAGGTCCTGGCCGAAGTGATAGGAAGGGATAATGCGCGACGTACCACGCGTGTTCGCAAACCTGCTGGTAAAATCGTTGGGAACGACAAGGCTGCGAGTCTGTACGCCGGTGTTCTCGAATCCCGCCCGAGTGAGGCCAAAGCGCGTGGTGGTGATGAGGGTGGGCTTCCAGACGGCGTTCCAACCCACGGCGAAGCCCTTGGTATTGTCCAGACCCACCGTAGTGGGATCATCCCCAGGAAACTGAGGCAGCCCGATTGAATTTTCGTTCTGAAGGTTGCCGCGCCAAAACAGATTGTGCCGACCGCTAGAATCCAGGGCGAAATCGAACCGCGCAGTGTAGGTGTTATACCTGGACTTTTGGGGCGCCGTGAAACGGAAGCCTTGGAAGTTGAGCCCGTCACCTACACTGAAGTCGTTCGGCTGCGGATAGGACTGCATGTACTGCAGAAAGGGGGCGCTGACTCCAATCCCAGCAGGATCGACGACGGTTCTGAGATCGTTGGGAGCCAGACTCGCGACCGTACCGGCCGTTGTTCGGTATTGAACGGTTCCCTGGCGGAGCAAGGCTGAAGGCACGGTTCGCAAAGCGCTGTTGGCACTCCGATCGCGCCGGCCCTCGTAGTTCACGAAGAAGTACATCCGGTTCTTCTTGATCGGGCCGCCCACCGCCGCACCGAACACGTCAACCAGCAGTGCCGGGCGCTTAACGCCCGTCTTGTTATTGAAGAATGAATTCGCCGCAGTGACCGTGTTGCGATGGAAATCGTAGACCGAGCCGTGGAAGTCGTTGGTGCCGCTCTTGGTCACCAAAGCGATGTCCGCACCAGAGGTGCGCCCCGAGTCAGCACCCGCATTGGAAGTCGTGGTCCGGAATTCGCTGACCGAATCCAAGCTCACCCGGACGACGGAGGTGAAAGCCCGGCGCTGGTGATGATCGTTCACGTCGATGCCGTCCAGCGTGATATTGGACTGATCGCCTCTGCCACCGTTCACTGAACCATTGCGGTCGTCGGTGCTGGATTCGTTGAACCGTGTTACTCCCGGTTGAAAGGCCAGCAGCCCCACCACGTTTCGCAAGTAGAGTGGCACCTGAAGAACTTCCTTCGTCCCAATGGCATTGCCCAGCGACGCATCGGTGGTGTTCACCTGGATCGCCTCGGCGCTGACTGTCACCGTCTCGGTTACCTCTTTGACCCGCAGCGAGACGTTTTGTGTTGCTGGCGTGTTGACCTGCAATTCCAGGTTTTCCACCACCACATCAGCAAATCCAGCCGACTTCGTGGTCAGGCGGTACTTTCCGGGCAGAATCTGCGCAAAACTGTATCGTCCCGTCTCGTCGGAGACGGTAGTTCTGCTAATGCCTCTGCTTGTATCTTCGATGATGACAGTCACGTTCGGCGCCACAGCGCCGGTGGCGTCCGAGACAGTCCCCGACAGCGAGCTGAACGCCTGCCCGAAAGCTGTGAAGCAACTCGCACCGAAGATAAGACAGGCGACCACCACACCCACCAGAAACCGATGATTGTTCCTACGAACATGTAGCGCGTGATTCACGTCCAACCTCCTCGCCCGCTCAATCCGGAGATATGCCAAGCCTTCAGATGGGGCGGGACCACGTTCTCTGGTTATAGTTCGATTGCCAATTCACTGCTGCCAAGTCTTCTCAACTACGTTGCCAAGCGTCGTCGATTGCGTTTTTTGCGACTGCAATCGTCTGGCTCTCCCAAAGAGCGCTAAGGGACCACAGTGGGGATGGGGAAGGAGTCACGACGATGGTTGAAAAAGTTTAGGACCTTAGCTTCAAGTTTTGATGAGTTCATTCCTTTCTCAGGTCGGACCATAACGTTGGGTTGTTGGACCTCGCTCGAATCGCCACCAAACCCAAGACGACGACCAACCAACCGGAGGCACGGAATGCAACCACCGCAAGCGGAGTTTAGATACTCCCTGCTCGCCACCGTGTCTCTCACGCAAACGGCCTGCGTCAGCCGTCAACCTTTGCTTCATTATGCTTTTCGACTTGGATCAGCAAGGACTTCTTATCAAGAGCTTTGGAAAACTGTCAAGATTTTCTTTCAGAATCTCAGATAAGTGTCAAAAATTTTCAAGAATCGATTCCTGTGCTAGAGTTCAACTCCAATCGCACCGAACCGGTCCGCAAGAATACGAACGGCTTGTCTGATGACGTCGTACGAGTGTTCAGCTACAAGCGAAGTTACCAAAACGGCGGTCTGTCGGCGCTGCGAGAGCCGCGGGTCATTCTGACCGAGTCCTTCGCTGCTTACCTTTTTCTCGTGATTTCCTCGATCCCGTATAGCGCCTTCGAACACGGAGGATAGACCATGAACCGTAGACGATTTGCACAGCAGTTCACGGTGGGAACGCTCGGCGCAGGTTCGCTACTTTCAGAAGCAGAATCAACGCCGATCATGAGGAGTGCCTCGACGAATGTTTTGTTGGCTTCCCCCGCGTCGAGCAAATCCATCAAGGTGGAACGCGTCGAGACTTTCAAGGTTGTAGTCCCGATGAAGCCCGACACGGTGTTGAGCGACAACTATGCCGCAGTTCCTGAAATCCGCGACTCCTGGGACGTTTTCTCCATTCCAAAACACATCATCAAACTCCACGCTTCAAACGGATTCGTGGGTCTGGGTGAGACGGGACGAGGAGACAACCTGGATGGCTCGCTTGCTAAGAACAGCCAGTTTCTCACCGGCCGCAATATTCTCGAGCTGAACATGGCAGAACCAACGCTCGGCTTTCCTGAGCGGGCAACAGCGGATGCCTTTGAAATCGCAATCTACGACCTCTTGGGGAAGACCTTGGGTGTTCCTGTCCACATGCTTCTCGGGGGCCGGTTTCAGGACAAAGTGGCTGTTACTTACTGGACCGGAGAACGCAATGAAGCTGATCTGGTCAGGATCGCCTTGAAAACTGTGGAAATGGGATACCAGCATTTGAAGTTCAAAGCGCAGTTCAATCAGCAGAAGATGGACTCCATCGTTCAACTCGTACGGGCAGTGGACAAAGTTGCTCCCCGCCTGGAGCTCACAGTGGACTTCAATTCCTCCTATCCAGACATCGCGAGCTTCCTCCCGGTCGCCAAGCGGCTCGAAGGGTTCAATCTTAAATTTGAAGACCCGATCCCGACGAGAATCGATTGGTTCGCGGAGTTACGCGGGAAAATGGATGTGCCCCTCGCGTTAACTGTCGGCAGTGCAGCCGATGCAATGGCGGCGATCAAACAAGGGGCGTGTGACCTCCTCAACGTCGGCTTCGACATGCGCGAATTCGTAAAGATCGCGTTCGTTGCTGAAACCGCCGGCATCCCGATCTGGCACGGTTCTGGCATCGAGTTAGGCGTTCGCGACATGTCTTTCATTCATGCGGCTGCTGCGACTCGTAGCTGCACGATTCCATCCGATACTGTGTGTTTCTTGCGCCAAAGCGATCTGTTGGCGAAGCCCTTCGCAGTCAAAGACGGGTTCATTGCAGTTCCCCGTGAACCAGGCCTGGGAGTGGAACTAGACGAAGATGCTCTACGGCGCTTCCGAGTGAAGACATAGGAAGGATTGCATTTGCTTCACAGTCCTCTGAACGTTGTGGTGATACGGAGGGGAACTCAGCGCGCCTCGGTAAGAACTTGAACAGGCCGGCAGGTTCCGCGTTTGATGAGATTTGAGGGAAGGCGAACGGCTGGAAACGTTCGTTCCGGATGATCCAATTTGGCGTAGAGAAGAGTAATCAGTTCTCGACCGATTACGTCGACATCGATCCGAACGGTACTGAGGGGCGGCACTGTAAAGGAAGCATAGTCTTCATCATCGAAACCAATCAGACTGACATCTCGAGGCACTGACAGATTTCGGTCGTTCAACGCCTTCGAAGCTCCCAATGCAATTTCGTCGCAGCCCGCAAAAATCGCAGTGATGCTGCTGTCTTGCTCAAAAGCCATCTGGACGCTGAAGTAGCCGTTCGAGTAG
>Ga0187893_10000696_pt1 | contig 86045 bp, 69 predicted proteins | sample MA1701074metaG_FD_139574 | JGI IMG/M metagenome (GOLD analysis project Ga0187893, IMG submission 139574) | White microbial mat communities from a basaltic lava cave in the Kipuka Kanohina Cave System on the Island of Hawaii, USA - MA170107-4 metaG ... | reverse complement strand
CTACGTCGCCGAGCTGAAGATCGACGGGGTCAGCATCGCGCTCACCTACGAGAACGGCGCGCTCGTCCGCGGCGCCACGCGCGGCGACGGGGACCGCGGGGAAGACGTGACCGCCAACATCAGAACGGTTCGCGCCATCCCGCTGCGCCTGCGTGACGACGCCTGGCCCGCACGGTTGGAGGTCCGAGGGGAGGTGTTCCTACCGCGCAAAGCGTTCGAGCGCCTCAACGCGCAACGGGAACGGGACCGCGAGCCGCTATTTGCGAATCCGAGAAACGCCGCCGCGGGTACCCTCCGGAACCTGGATCCCGCGCTCGTCGCCACACGTGGCCTGCACGCGTTCATGTATCAGCTGGTCGGCGCCGGCAGCGCGGAGGGGCCGCGGCTCGAATCGCACACCGAGACGCTCGACCTGCTGCAGCGTTGGGGACTTCCTGTCGAGCCGCATCGCTGTCGCTGCGCCGGCCTGGGCGAGCTGATGGCATTCTGCCGTGAATGGGAAGAGAAGCGGCGTACGCTCGACTTCGACACCGACGGCGTCGTCATCAAGGTGGATCGGCTCTCCGACCGGCGGGTGCTCGGCGTCACCAGCAAGTGTCCGCGCTGGGCGATCGCCTTCAAGTTTCCCGCCGAGCAGAAGACCACGCTGCTGAAGAGGATCGACGTCAACGTGGGACGCACCGGCGCCGTGACGCCGTATGCCGTGCTCGAGCCGGTCCTGCTCGCCGGCTCCACTGTCTCGATGGCAACCCTGCACAACGCCGACGACATTGCCCGCAAGGATATTCGCGACGGCGACTGGGTCACCGTCGAGAAGGCCGGCGACGTGATTCCGAGGGTGGTTGGGCCGATCCTCAGCCGCCGGCCGCCCGACTCGAAGCCATGGCAGATGCCTGCGACCTGCCCGCGCTGCGGAGCGGTGCTGCACCGGCCGGACGGGGAGGTCGTGTGGCGCTGCGAGAACACGTCGTGTCCGGCCAAGTTGCAGCGCGGCCTGGAGCATTTCGCCTCACGCGGGGCGATGAATATCGAAGGCCTTGGCGAGTCGCTCATCGCGCAGCTCATCGAACGCGGTCTGGTCCGCGACTATGCGGACATATACGGGCTTACCGTTGACACGCTGGCCGCGTTGACCAGCACGTCCGTGCGGGCCGACGGCCGGACGATCGAGCGGCGGTTCGGTGAGAAGAATGCGGAAAAAGTCGTGGCGCAGATCGACCGCAGCCGGCGAAACGAGCTGTGGCGTCTCATCTACGGCCTCGGGATCCGCCACGTCGGCGAGCGGGCGGCGCAGGTGCTGGCGGATGCGTTCGGATCGGTCGACGCGCTGATTGCCGCTCCGGTCGACCAGCTCCAGGCCACGCGCGAGATCGGCCCGGTGCTGGCCGAGTCGGTGCGGAGCTGGCTCGATGAGCCGCGCAATCAGGCGCTCCTCGCGCGCGTGCGGGCGGCCGGCGTGCACATGGAGGTCCCACCCGAGCAGCGAACGGCGCGACGCACGGAAGGTCCGCTCACCGGGAAGACGTACGTCCTGACCGGCACGCTCGCCTCGATGACCCGCGACCAGGCGGCCGTGGCCATCGAACGACTTGGCGGAAAAGTCGCCGGTTCCGTGAGCCGCAAGACGAACGGCGTGATTGTGGGGAGCGACGCGGGCAGCAAGGCCGACAAAGCGCGCGAGCTCGGCGTACCCCTGCTGGATGAGGCCGCGCTTCGCGCGTTGATCGATAATAAGGAGCAGTCATGACTCGGCGGTTCCTGGCCGTCACGATCGCGCTCACCGCCACGGTCTCGTTCTTCGTCGGGCTCGTGGTCGCCGGCACGATGATGCCCGCTCCGGCGATGTCCTCGGTCACGCCGCCGCCGCCGGCTCCGCGTACCTCAGCGCGCCCCGCAGCGGCCGCGCCAGTCGGCGCGGTCTCGTTTGCCGACGTCGCCGAACGCCTGAATCCCGCTGTCGTCAATATCGATGCGGCGTCGCGCGCGAGCGTCCGTCCGCGCCGCCGGATGCTTCTGCCCGACGGTCCCGATCGGTTCGATCGGCCGCAGCCGCGCGAACTCGATTCGCCGCGCCGCGGGGCTGGCACCGGATTCATCATCGACGCCGACGGCTACATCCTGACGAACCACCACGTCATCGACGGGGCCGAGCGCCTCATGGTCCGGCTCGGCGACGGCCGCCAGCTGCGTGCAGACCCGATTGGGGCGGATCCCGACACCGATATCGCACTGATCAAGATCGCCGGCGGCCGACCCTCTGCCTTCGCGCCGCTCGGCGACTCCGATACGTTGCGCGTCGGTGAATGGGTGCTCGCCATCGGTAATCCGCTGGCGTATGAGCACACCGTCACCGTGGGGGTGGTGAGCTTCATCGGCCGGAAACTGTTCGACAGCTCGCTCGACCAGTACATTCAGACCGATGCCGCCATCAATTTCGGGAACAGCGGCGGCCCGCTCATCAACACCCGAGGCGAGGTGATTGGCATCAATGCCGCCATCAGCTCGCGGGCGTCGAACATCGGGTTCGCCGTGCCAATCAATCAAGCGCGCGCCATCCTCCCGCAGCTCCGGTCGACCGGGCGCGTGTCGCGCGGCTACATCGGGGTGACGTTGCGCGACGTCGATCCCGACCTGCAGCGGTCGCTTCGGTTGTCGAGCGCCGTCGGGGCGCTGGTGCAGGACGTGACGCCGGAATCGCCGGCGGCACGTGCCGGCCTTCGGACCTACGATCTCATCCTCGGCGTTGACGGACGGCCGATTCCTGGCAACGAGGCGCTGATTCAGATCATCGCGGCCCGCGAGCCCGGATCGGTCACAACCCTTCAGGTACTGCGCGACGGCCGGTCGATGAGCGTGACGCTGAAGCTCGTGGAGCGGCCCGCCCGCGAGCGGCGCGTGGCGGCCGCCGATGCGCGTCCCGTGCCCCGGAGGGAAGCCGATGCACCGCTGGGCCTCGGCGTCCGCGACCTCGATGCCGAGACCGTGGCGCGGTACCGCCTGCCCGAGGGTCTTCGCGGCGCGCTCGTCGCGCGCGTGGAGCCGATGAGCCCGGCCTTCGACGCCGCGATCGAACGCGGCCACGTCGTCCTCGAGATCAACCGGCAGCGCGTGCAGAACGCCGAGGACTACCGGCGTCTGACCGCCGGTATTCGTGCCGGCGACGTCCTCACGATGTACGTCTACAAGCCAGAGCTCGACCAGCGGACGCTGGAAACCATGAAGATCGACGCCCCCTAAGGTGAGCGCCCACAGATGGTGATGGTAGTGCCACAACCCGTCGACGACGCTAATCGGGCCGTTCCAGCGGAACGGCCCGCCTTCCGGTTCGAATCGTCGCACCAGTAAATTCGGTGAAGCCGCGCATTCTGGTCATCGATGACGAGGCCGCCATCCGCGATTCGCTGCGGATGATTCTCGAGTACGAGCGGTACGAGTTCGTCGGCGCCGCGTCCGGACCAGAGGGCGTTGCCGTCATCAAGCGCGACCCGCCCAATATGGTGCTCCTCGACATCAAGATGCCCGGGATGAACGGGCTCGAGACGCTCGCGGAGATCCGCAAGAACGAGGAGGCGCTGCCCGTGGCGATGATCTCGGGCCACGGCACGATCACCGACGCCGTGCAGGCGGTGCGCCTGGGCGCCTTCGATTTCATCGAGAAGCCCTTTACCAGCGAGCGCGTGCTCGTCACCGTGGCCAAGGGGCTCGAAGTGGGCGAGCTTCGGCAGGAGAACCGCGAGCTGAAGCTCGCGATGGAGTCGAAGTACGAAATCGTCGGTCACAGCGCGGCCCTCAAGGCCGTGCTCGAGGCGGTCCGGCGAGCGGCGCCCACCAACGCGACGGTGCTGCTGCTCGGCGAGAGCGGCGTCGGCAAGGAGCTCGTCGCGCGCACGATTCACCGGAATAGTCCGCGTGCCGGACAGCGGTTCATCCAGGTGAACTGCGCCGCGATTCCGGAGGAGCTGATCGAGTCGGAGCTCTTTGGCCACGAGAAGGGATCGTTTACCGGCGCCACCGACAAGCAGATCGGCAAGTTCGAGCAGGCCGACCGCGGGACGATCTTCCTCGACGAAGTCGCCGACATGAGCGCGAAAACGCAGGCCAAGGTCCTGCGCGTCCTGCAAGAGCAGGAGGTGGAACGGCTCGGATCGGCCCGGACCATAAAGGTCGACGTCAGGGTCGTTGCCGCGACGAACAAGAGACTCGAAGACATGATCCAGCGCGGCGAATTCCGCGAGGATCTGTATTTTCGTCTCAACGTGATCCCGATCGTCGTGCCACCGCTCCGGGAGCGGCGTGAGGACATTCCGTTGCTGGTGCAGCACTTCGCCCGGCGTCTGAGCGAGGAACACAACATGCGACCGAAGCGCTTCGACGCGCGGGCGATCGAGGCGCTGCAGCGGTATCGCTGGCGCGGGAACATCCGCGAGCTGCGCAATACGGTGGAGCGCGTCATGATCATGACCGTCGGCGACGTCGTCCGCGCCGGGGATCTCTCGCAGGACGTGCGGGGCGACGTCGCGGCGCGGCCGGCGGACGCGGAGCCGCCCGCCGCCGCGCCGGCGCTGGGCGCCGTACCGCCTGCGGCGCCGCCGCTCTCGGGCGGGACGCTGCGCGAGTTCAAGGACGCCGCTGAGCGCGCGTACCTCGTCCAGAAGCTCCGCGAGAACAACTGGAACATCTCGAAGACGGCCGAAATCATCGACACGCCGCGCAGCAACCTCTACAAGAAGCTGGAGCAGTACGGCATCAGCCAGGAGGCGGACGGCTAGGGTGCGATAATGAGAGGTCGCAGTCAGACAGACGACCGCCGCTCGGCGTGAGTCGAGGGGAGGAAAGTCCGAACTCCGAAGGGCAGTGCGCCGGGTAACGCCCGGGCAGGGCAACCTGACGGACAGTGGCACAGAAAACATACCGCCTCGGCAACGGGGTAAGGGTGAAAAGGTGCGGTAAGAGCGCACCGCGTCCGTGGTAACACGGATGGCAGGCAAAACCCCGCACGGAGCAAGACCAAATAGGGTGGCGTTCGAGGACGGCCCGTCCGAAGCCACCGGGTAGGTCGCTGGAGCCCGCGAGCAATCGCGGGACTAGAGGAATGGTCGTCCCCTGCGCGCGCGCCGCAAGGCGCGCGCGCAGGGACAGAATTCGGCTTACGGCTGACTGCGATTTTTCATCTTATGGCCCTGTACCTCGTGACTGGTGGCGCCGGCTTCATCGGCTCGCATCTGGTGGAAGAGCTGGCGCGCCGGGGCGACCGCGTCCGCGTCGTCGACAGCCTGGTCACCGGCAAACGCCAGAACCTGGCGCACGTGCCCCACGTCGACTTCGTCGAGGGTGACCTCGCGGACCTCGACGTCGCGCGGCGAGCTGTCGACGGGGTCGATTTCGTCCTCCATCAGGCGGCGATTCCCTCCGTACCGCGGTCGGTGCAGGATCCGCTCACGTCGCATCGCGCGAACGTCGATGCGACCCTCAACGTGCTCGTCGCGGCGCGAGACGCGCGCGTGAAGCGGGTGGTCTATGCGGGATCCTCGTCTGCCTACGGCGATACGCCGACGCTGCCAAAGGTCGAGACGATGCCGCCGGCGCCGCTGTCGCCGTACGCGCTTCAGAAGCTGGTCGGCGAGCAGTACGGCCAACTGTTCACGCGCCTCTATGGTCTCGAGACCGTGACCATCCGCTATTTCAACGTATTTGGCCCGCGGCAGGATCCGTCGTCTCCATATTCGGGGGTGATCTCGCTCTTCATCAGGTTCTTGTGCGAGGGACGCCAGCCGACGATCTACGGCGACGGTGAGCAGACGCGCGATTTCACCTATGTCTCGAACGTCGTCGATGGCGTGCTGCGCGCGTGTGAGGCTCCAGCAGCCAGCGGCGAAGTGATTAACGTCGCCACCGGTGGGCGTGTGTCGATCAACGCCCTGTTCCGGGCGCTGCGGGATCTCATGGGCGCTGGCGGGGAGCCGACGTACGCCGCGCCGCGGCCCGGCGACGTGCGCGACTCGCAGGCGGATATTCAGAAGGCGCAACGGTTGCTCGGCTACTCGACCACCGTCGGTCTCGAACAGGGACTGAAGAAGACCGTCGAGTGGTACCGCGCGTCACAGGTCACCGCCGCATAGCTCAAGCGCGGCACTCATGCGCGGTACTGTTGCCTTCCAACCATGCCCCCACACGCGTTCCAGCGCCGCCAGTGACATGCACGCAGATGGCCCATGGGTTGAATCCGGGCGCCTCGACGCGAATGTCGTGGGTGCCCGCGGGAACCTCCCGCATCACCAGCGGCGTCTGACCCTCCACTCGGCTGTCCAGGACGACCTGTGCGCCGCTCGGACGGGACAGCACCTCGATCGAACCCAGACGCGCGGCAGGCGTCGCTGGCGTGACCGACCCTGTGACAACCCGCGTGGGGATCGGCGCTAAGCGGTGGACCCCTTCGACCGCCATGGCGCAACCTCCAGTTGTCGGTCGCGGCGGTCTGTTCACTTTCGCTCTTCCTTTCTCACCGCTGAAATCCCGCCCGATCATGGACTTGCGACGACGGTCGTCGGCCCGATGCGGCGGCGCCCTCCTTGCCATCTGGGCTGACGTTCCGGTCGACGCTCGGCGAAGGCGCCCGACCTCGCGCCACGGGGGCGCACCGGGGCGAACTCGATGGCGTGCATGGACACACAACAGAGGAGGAGATGCGATGCGAATGATGATGGCGGCGCTGCTGGCACTCGGCGTGGGCCTCGCGGCGGAGGCGGCGCAGGACAGCAGCCGTGCACCGGCGGCCAGAACAACCATGGAGACGGCGGCCCCTGTGAACCTGAATACGGCGACGCTGGCGCAGCTCGAGACACTGCCCGGCGTGGGGCCGGCACTGGCGCAGCGGATCGTCGATTACCGTCAGCAGAGCGGCGGGTTCAAGAAGGTCGAGGAGCTGATGAACGTCCGCGGCATCGGCGAGGCGAGCTTCCTGAAGCTGAAGGCGCTCATCACTGTGACGCCGCCGAGGGCCGATCGAGCCGCAACACGGTAGTTAACCGCGGTGATGACCGGGGAGCCGGAGGGCCGCAGCCCTCCGGCCGCGACGGCGGCTACACGCTCGTCGAGGTGCTCTTTGTCAGCGGGCTCGTGGCCGTCATGGCCGCGATCGCCATCCCGCAGTTCCTCACCGGCCTCGACCGGTCGCGCGCGTGGGCGGCTGCACGGTACCTCGCGGGGCGGATGAACGCCGCTCGCGTGCAGGCCGTGCTTCGCTCGTCGCATGTGGCGCTTCGATTTGTCGAAGACCGGTCGGGCATCAGCTTTCAGACGTTCGTCGACGACAACCAGAACGGCGTCCGCACTGCCGACATCCTGGCCGCCGTGGATCGCCCGCTCGACGCCCCAACGCAGCTGCGCGAACGCTTCCCCGGCGTCGATATCGCGCTCGCACCGGAACTCGGTACCGATGCCGTCCGGATCGGATTGAGCGGCCTGCTCTCGTTCAGCCCGCTCGGCACCGCGACGCCGGGCTCCATTTACGTCCGCGGGCGCGATGGTACGCAGCTCGCCGTCCGTGTGCTCGGCGTGACGGGCCGGACGAGAGTCCTGCGGTACGTGCCGTACACGGGCGAATGGGTCGACTCGTTCTGATGCGGGTAACGCGCTCCGAGGTGCTCGTACCGGGGACCACAGATCGCGGTCCCGAACTTACCGTTTTCAGGACGTCCAGCGCGCCCCCTCGGACAGCTCGCTGCCGGTCGGTAAGGTTCAGTCGTTAGAGCGTTCATCGGAGGTGTCTCGCTGCACGAGGCTGGACGAGCACCCCGATGCGAATGCCGAGACACCTTCGATGCGGGAGATTCAGAATGACGACGATGAGTAGCAGAAAAGAACAGTTCAGGGATAGAGAGTATCGCTCGATAACGAGACTTGAAGGAAGGCGCTGGCGCGGCGGCCGGCCATGGAGCTGGAATCAGAATTTCCGTGAGTAGACTGCGATCGATTGGGCGGCCGTCGACGCATGAGCGGCGGCGGCGCGGGCACGGTCGGGTGAGTATGCGATTCGCAGATGCACGATGCGGTACGGACCTCTGGCGTCGAAACAGACGGCTCCAGACACGTGGCTCGCCACGTTGCTGACGCCAATCGGGACGAGGTCGGGCGGCTGGGCGCAGTGGTGGGCACTTCGAACCGCGAAGCCTTGGGCGCTTGCTGCAATCCTGACTCAAGCGCAGCGCTCGGCGTGTTCTACGGTCTTGCACCCTCTGTTGCGGCGGCCTGCATGAAATCGATGACCGAGTGGGTCCAGAAAGACCCGATCAAATGTTGGTTGCGGGGGCGTGCAACCGGCGATATTTGCTCGCTTGCGCTGGCTGGTTTACGGTCAAACAATGAGGCAAATGGGACCCTCGCCGCGTCCGAACCTGACGTGCGAATCCGCGGCGAAGAGCGCGATCCCGAAGTAGGCTACCGAGTCTCGTCCCAGATGACCTGCACGTTGGCGCGCAGCGAGGCCGGCTGTGGCTGCGTGTACCCCATGTAGCGCGCCGGCACCTTCCAGGTGTTGACGACCTCGTCCAGCGTCCGGCCGGCGCGCTTGGCGTCCTGGACGGCCTTGACGAGGTCGCCGATGAACGCGGAGTACTCCTTGAGGTCGGCGACGGGAAGCGTGGCGCCGTGGCCGGTGATCACGCGATCGACGTTCGGCGTCGCGGCGGCCTTTGCCAGCGTGCCTGAATAGCTGAGGCCGCTGCCTCCGTTGTTGCGGTCCATGATCGGTGTGGTCTTGTTGGGGAACGTGTCGCCGGCGTGCATCACGCGCGCGGCGGTGAAGACCACGTAGGCGTCACCGCCCGTGTGGGCGCGGCCGTAGTAGTGCAGATCCACGCGGTCGCTTCCGCTGCCGAGCGACAGCCTGTCGGTGAACGTCCGCGTCGGCAGCCCCTTGCCGCCGTTCACCTTGAACGGCGTCGAGGCGTCTCCGGGGAACCCGTGGACCGGCTTCCAGTCCTCCATGGAAGCCTTCGTGTTCTGGTGCGTGACGATCTCGACGCTCGGCAGTTCGGCGTTGCCGTTGACGTGATCGAAGTGCGCGTGGGTGTTGACGATCGTCGTCACCGGCTTGTCGGTCAGCGTCTTGAGCCTCGTCAGCATCGGCTGTCCCCAGCCGCTCACCTTCGTGTCAACGAGCGTCACGCCGGCGGACGTGATGAAGGCGGCGGTATTGCCGCCGCCGCCGCGCAGGACGAAGAGGTTGTCAGCGAGCTTCTCGATTTGGAGCGCCTCCGCCGATGGCGGCGCGTTGAGCCCGCCGCTGCCGGCCGGGCCCTGTTGAGCACCCTGCTGCGCATGGGCCACGACAATGGCGAGGACGCCAGCGATCAGCACGGCGCTCAGGACCGCACGTCTCATCGATGCAAGGCTTACAGTCGGCGTCATGACACGCTCCTCAGATAACGGAGTCTACACCTGAACTATTCCGGGCCGGCCTACGACGTGTGCCATACCGGTGCCGTTCATCGATCGAAGAATTCCTGGAGGCGCACGGAGTCGCGCGTTTCTGTCAACGCCAACATGAGGAGGATGCGTGCCTTCTGGGGACTCAGGTTGTCCGCCAGCACGCAACCGATTGCCTTCAGTGACAAGGCGGAGCCCTTGGTCGCACTCAGAGGAAATATCCGGCCCGTAGGGACACGAGTGCCGACGACGACGGGCAAGCCTTTCATTCGCGCTTCCTGAATGGCATCGAACACAGCTCCCGGGACGCCGCCGAGACCCATCCCCGTCACGACGATGCCATCAACATCGCCATCTCGTACGAGTGATCGTATGAACCGTCCGTCCGCCCCGGCGTAGGTTGGCACAATCTCGACGCGGGGAAGCGCTGTTCTCGAATCAACCATCAATGTCTGTCGGCGTAACGGCGATCGATAAAAGCGAACAGCTGCGACGTCAACAACACCAAGCGCCCCGAACTCCAGACTGCGAAACGTCTCGACTTGGCTGGTATTTGTCTTTGTCACGTCGCGCGCCGCATTGATCTGGCCATTCATGACGACCATGACCCCATTCCCGGTGGCTTCCGGCGAAGTCGCGACGCGAATCGCATCGAGGAGGTTACGCGGACCGTCTGCATCAGGATCCGAGGCGGGACGCTGTGCTCCGACCAGCACAACGGGTTTCGAGCTTGTCACGGTCAAATCGAGAAAATACGCGGTCTCTTCCAGCGTGTTGGTGCCGTGTGTCACGACCGCGCCGGCGATGTCAGCACGCGACAGCACATCGTTGATGCGCATTGACAAATCCAGCCACACTGTGGGCGTCATGTCAGAGCTGGAGATGTTTGCAATCTGCTGCGCTTCAATCTGGGCGACCTTCTTGATGGCAGGAACTGCGGCAATGAGGTCAACGGCGGACAACGCCGGCACATAGCCGCCCTTTGCAGGATCGGTACGGCTCGCAATCGTTCCGCCGGTGGACAATACGACAACTGTCGGCAGACTTTGGCCAGCGGACGTAGACGTCACCGTCAGATAGCAAATGATCGCGCCGACACGCGCGCGGGTAAGGGCACTCATATCGTCGTTACCATTTGCCGCAGCACCGCACTTGCAGTGTGAGCGAGCCGCTTGGATTGGGTGAGGCCAGCGCTCACCACGCCTTGCCCGTGCCCCATCGCCAATCAGGGGCGACTTTATAGGGGCTGAGGCGACTGACGGCGGTGAACGGCCATGTGCGGCGGATTTTACTCTACGGATTGCACGCGAATACAAGAGGACCGAAAAAGGATGACGGCGCGCTACGGCGGAACCACCTCATTCGCGGTCGTACCCGCTATAATCTTGGCGGATTTGGCTTGGTTTCAAGCACTCAGTTCCTAGAACAAACCCCGCGATCCCAGCCGCACACGTCGAACGCCAGTAGCGCAAGGAGCATCTGATGGACGGCACTCGACGCAGTTTCCTGAAGGCTGCTCTGACGGCCACCGGGGCTGCCGCGACCCCCGGCCTGGCGCAAGCCCAAGGTGTCGGCCAGGCCACCGACCACGCGCATCAGACGGTCCCTTCTGACCTCACATTGCGAGTCAAGTCGCTCGAATCGCTCCTGGTTGAAAAGGGGCTCGTCGATCGCGCGGCCCTCGATGCGCTCATCGACAGCATGGAACACAAAGTGGGTCCGCGCAATGGAGCCCGAGTGGTGGCGCGTGCGTGGGTCGATCCCGCTTTCAAGAAACGTTTGCTCGAGAATGCGCCGGCGGCGATCGCCGAACTGGGCTACACCAGCGGCCAGGGCGAGCACATGCTTGTGGTGGAGAACACTCCCAGGGTTCACAACTTGATCGTCTGCACACTATGCTCCTGCTATCCATGGCCGGTGCTGGGCCTGCCTCCGGTCTGGTACAAATCGGCGCCCTACCGATCCCGAGCGGTCATTGACCCGCGCGGCATCCTCCGCGAGTTTGGAACGCAAGTGGCGGAAGACGTCGAGGTGCGCGTATGGGACAGCACCGCGGAGCTACGCTACATCGTGCTCCCAGAGCGTCCCGCCGGCACCGAACTGATGACCGAAGAAGAACTGGCCGCGCTCGTCACTCGCGAAGCGATGGTTGGAGTTGCCAAGGTCACGCTACCACAGCCCGGAGGCAGCATATGAACGGCGTGCACGACATGGGCGGTCAGCAGGACATGGGACCGGTCCAATACGAGAAGAACGAGCCGGTCTTTCACGCGGAGTGGGAGGGGCGGATCTACGCGCTGACCCGCGCGATGCGGGCATGGCGCAAGTGGAGCCTCGATACCGACCGGCACGCGCTCGAGTTGATGCATCCGATTGACTACCTGCGAATGAGCTATTACGAGCGGTGGGTCGCAAGGCTCGAGGCGCACATGGTGAGGTATGGCCTCGCGACGAAAGATGAGATGGACACTGGCAAGCCGGCGACCGGTTCAGTGAAGGCCACGCCGCCGTTCACGGTGGCAACCTCATCCCGCTGGATGTCCCGCGGCATTGCCTCGAGCCATGACCCGGCGGTCCGACCCTTGTTCAGAGTGGGACAGCGTGTGCGCGCGCGCAATATGCACCCGATTGGACACACCCGTCTGCCACGCTACGCGCGAGGCAAGATCGGGATCATCACTCGTGACCACGGCGTGTACATCTTCCCTGACACGAACGCACACTTTCAGGGTGAGAAACGTCAGCACGTGTACTCGGTGCGCTTCGCCGCCCGTGAGTTGTGGGGAGCACGCGCCTTGCCGCGCGACTCGGTCCACATCGACATGTGGGACGACTATCTTGAACGAGCCTAGTCCGATCTCCAGCGCCGAGTGTTTCTCCGATTTTCCACGTCTGCCTCGTGACGGAGGAGGGCCGGTCTTTGCCGAGCCTTGGCAGGCACAAGCCTTCGCGCTTGCGGTCAAGCTGTCAGAGCAAGGGCATTTCACCTGGAAGGAGTGGGCCGCGGCGTTGGCGGACGAACTTCAGTCCGCTGCCCAACGTGGCGAACCAGACGATGGGTCTCGCTATTACGAACACTGGCTAGCAGCGCTGGAACGATTGGTCACAGCGAAGGGGCTCGCTGATTCGGGTGCGCTCTTGACGCGAAAAGCCGCCTGGGAGGGGGCATACCGAAACACGCCTCACGGACGTGCCGTCGAATTGCTTCCCTCACCAGGCTTGTTTGAAGCGCGTTGCCTATTCCTCGGACTCACTTGCACGTTCGCGGCGTATTGGATGTTTCAGCATGTGCTTGTGGAGCCCGTCGGTGATGGGCGTATCTGGAACTTGAACGCTGCCCACGGAGGATCAGTCGTCTACCCGGTGGGATTTGCGGCCAGCGCCGGTGTCGGCGCGCTCCTCGGGATGCGGCACGCACTCGAGCCGGATCACCTCGCTGCAGTCGCCACGCTGATGACGGGCGAACGTAGCAGCGCAAGAGCGGCGTGGCTGGGCGCGTGCTGGGGACTAGGGCATACGCTGACGTTGCTCACGACCGGCGCACTTCTGGTGGTGTTGCGGGCGGACCTGCCAGCGATTGCGGGGCAGGTCTTTGAGTTGTGCGTGGTCCTGCTCTTGCTCGGATTCGGCATCCGCGCACTCTATCAGGGTACGTCCGGCGTGTTCGCAGGTCGGCCACATTCTCATGGACGACGAGGAGCACTCTGGCCCTTTCAGATGGATCGATGGACACTCGCACGACCACTTCTGGTGGGCGCCGTCCATGGACTCGCGGGTAGCGGCGCGATGACGGCGCTGGTCGTCACCGCGCTTCCGTCAACGGCGACCCGGCTGGGCTATCTCACGCTCTTTGGGATGGGATCCACCGTGGGGATGGCCGGGCTCTCCGGGCTACTGGGATGGCCGATCGCACGGCTGGGAGCCGATCGCGTGTTTATACGCGCCGTCTCGCTGGTCGTTGGCGGTGTCTCAACCGGGCTCGGTGTGTTCTGGGGTTATCCGTTCATCCAACGCTTCTTCTAGCCGCCCCAGCAAAGCGCAGCGACCAGTCCATTTGGCAAAGAAGTGGCGTCTCGCGGTGAACAGTCCTGCCTAGACATCTCCTAAGGGAGACATCGTAACGGTTGAAGCAAAGGCCGCCGGACGTTTGGAGCTTGGGCATGTAGGCGTGCAAGTACATCCGGTCAATGCAGCGGACCTCGAGCGACACGTGGCGGCGGATAATATCCGCGATGTTGGGCGTCATCGGAACCTCCTGGCAGAGATCCCGGTGATGGTACTTCTCAGGAAGGACGCCGGTGTGACCACCGGTCCCAACACTCACACGGCCGCGCAGCGGCCGCGCCTGAAGCTTCGCCGGAACCGCGCGAGTGCATAGCGTGTGTGCTCTGCCATTTCCTCGCGACTAGCGCCGCAGTGTTTAGGGGGCGGCGACTGGGTCTCGGCCCTCAGGCAATTTGGCCAGCGCATCGAGCAGCCTACGCCATTCACCGACTCGACGCCCGGCGGAATCGCCTGGCGTGGAGTCATGCCCTGCCGGCAAACTCCCGTGTCCCAGAGTGCACCTTCACCTTCTCGCCTTCCTTGATGAAGAGCGGCACACGGATTTCGAGGCCCGTCTCGAGCGTGGCCACCTTGCTGACACCGCCGCTGGCGGTATCGCCGCGCACGCCCGGCTCCGAGTGCGTCACCCTCAGCTCGACGATCGTCGGAAACTGCGCGCCGATAGGGTTGCCGTTGAACTTCTGAATCTGCACGAGGACATTGTCGGCCAGCAGGAGCCTGTCGTCACCCAGCATGTCGGGCCGTAATGTCAGCGTCTCGAATGTGTCCTGGTCCATGAAATGACAGCCGTCGGCGTCGGCATAGAGGAAGGCGGCGGAGATGACGACGAGGTCGGGCTCCTGGAACCTGTCGCCCGCCTTGAACGTCTTGTCGAAGACGGCGCGGGTAATCAGGTTGCGCATCTTGATCCGCACTAGGGTCTGGCCGCCGCGGGCGGTCGGCTTCGACACCTCCACGTCGAGGCAGTGATACGGCGCCCCTTCGTACTCGAAGAACATCTTCCGCTTGATCGCAATTGCGTCAATCAGGCTGGCCATCGATTGTGAACTAATAGTATCGGTTACCATCACTCCAGCGGAGAATGCCTCGCCTGTTGACGGTCGTCGTCGCAGTGGCTGTCCTGGGTGTGCTGGCGGTCCTATTCGTGCGCTCCGCCCAGAGCAGTCGCGAGACGCCGTTTACCGTCGAGCAGGGGAGCCTGGCGGGATGGACGCTCGTCGTCCATCCGGACGCCGTTGCCCTCGGCTCGTGGCTGGCGCTCAGCCCGCCGGCTTCGCCCGATGATGACATCGTCAGCCTGGCGTTCCCGCTCCGGGTGCGCTTGGCACATTCTTCGGCCGTGTAGACGGTCGGATTGACCTGCCGTCCGAGGGTCTTTCGGACATTACGGGCTAAACTGTGAGCCACGATCGCCGTCAGAAGCCGCGACCGACACTCGGGGCGTTCTCGTCTGTGCTGAAGCAGCGCGCCGTTCCACGACCAGGAAGTTGCTCGTGTGGCGCGGCATTCGTCCCCGCAGATGAAGCGACCTGACGGCTGTAGGAAAAGAGGAATCACATGCACATTGGTTCAACATCGCGCGTTCTGATCGGAATGACTGCGGTTTGGCTGGCATCCCAAGGCATCGCGCAGGCCCAGTTCGCCACGGGAGCGCCACCGGGGTCTCCGGGCCACGAGATCATCCACTTGAAGGGGGACCTCTATCGATTCCGCCAGGTCCGCCACTACGGGATGTTCCTCCACACGCCCGAGGGCATCATCCTCGTGGATCCCGCCAACTCGGAAGCCGCAGCGTGGTTGAAGGCCGAGTTCGCCCGGCGTTTCAAGGTCCCCGTCAAGTACGTCATCTACAGCCACGCGCATAGCGACCACGCCAGCGGAGGAGAGGTGTTCGCCGACACGGCCACCTTCGTGGCTCACGAGAACATGGCCAAGAACCTGGTCCAGCCAGCGGAGGGTGCACCATTGCTGCCGCGAGAGACTCTCTGGGATACGAATCGCAACGGCGGCATTGAACAATCGGAGGCGCCAGCGGGCTTGGCGAAAGACTTTGCCAAACTGGATCTCGACGGCAACGGGAGGCTGACTCGCAGAGAGATTTGGGCCATTCGGTTCGGGGGCGGCGCCCAGTCACACCCGCCAGACATCGTGTATCGATATTTTGCGTCTATCACCCTGGGCGGCAAGACGGTGGAGCTGCACTATACGGGCCTGAACCACACAGACGACATGACCGTCGTGCGCTTTCCCGAGCAGCGGATCATCTACACGGTAGACCACTTGACGCCCAAGCGTTTGCCGAGAGGGGACCTGGATGGCGGCTTCCTGCCGGAGTGGCTCGACTCCTTGAAGCGCATCGAGCAGCTCGACTTCGACTACGTCTCCCCTGGTCACGAGTCGATCGGCACCAAGGCGGACGTGTCCGAACAGGTTCGCTATATGAGCGATCTGATCAAGGCCGTTTCCGAAGGTATCGCTGCGGGCAAGAGCCAGGCGGAGCTCGTCAAGAGCGTGCGACTAGAACAGTACAGCCATCTCCTGGAGTACGAGATGTCCCGCGCCAGCAATGTGGCCGGTGCCTTCGAGATGCTCACCGCACGCCGGGGACGCTGACCCCACGGCCCGTTTGAGTCGGCAGGCTCGCGGGATCAGCGTTCATGGCGTGCCGGTTCGTCTTTCGAGGCGCGCCGCGGTGCGGTGCTCCGACCGACCGTGCAGGTGCGCCTGATCACGCAGCCGCTCCACAGTTGCACGGGTGCCGGCGGTTACGAGCGGCGCGTGCTAAACACTGGCATTACCGAGGACCTATGCGCTGTGCGGTGTCCTGAGGCCACTGGGGACTCACGCTGCAGCAGTGCAGAACCTAGAGCTGCGATTGCGATGAGCGGCAGCTTGCCGTGCCCCTCAGCCCCGCTTGGATCTGGCGTCCTTCACCATGGCGATCAGAGCGACGCGCACTTCCTCCGGCGTGCTGACCGGCTTGCCGAACGCCAGACGGACGGGTCGTGGTCCCTGTGGGGTCATCGCCGACATATCGAAGCCGTACCTGTCGACGCCCGTCATGCTCGCGGAAGTGATCTCAGTGGCCCTTGAAAAGGCCTTGCAGCAAAGCACCATGGCGTCGGCGTGGTCGGCGTTCATATGAGCAATCATGCCGGCGGCCGACGGACCGAGGGGATCCGGTTCGGCGGCCTGCCACTCAGCCTTGCTGACCCACGACATCCGGCCATAGCCGCCAATGTAGCGGACGTAATCTACATGCAGCTTCCAGAACGCGAAATCGCGGAAGCCAGCGTAGTAGCGTGAGTTCGGATGAGCAGCGAAGAATGCGGCACGCGCGCTGCCGCAATCCCCTTCGACGCGAGTGCACGGTCCGAGGATGGTGACGCGGCCGTTGGCGAGCGGATCTGTAGAGCCTCCCTCGGCCACCAGCAGCGACGCGCGAGGATCCCGCTCCAAGTTCTTGGTGTGCTCGGCGAGTCCGCTGATAAGGAAGATTGGGTTTCCGTTGTCAAAGGCGACGGTCACGAACGAGCCGTACGGATAGCCCTCCGGCTCGAGGGCCAGGGTGCACAGGGTCCCGGCCGAGATCTGAGCGACCAATGTTCGCGCGCGCTCCGCGTGCGTGGGTGTCGGGATGTTTACGTCGTACAGCGGCTCCGGCGCGTCGCGTGTCGGTCGGGCGTGTGCATCTTCGCTCATGAATTCTCCCTACGGGCGATCGGCTGCCCCGCAGCGTGGGTCTGGAATCCCTTTGACTGGCCGGCTCAGCGTGCTCGTCGATCACGCCCGGCGCTCGTCGCGCCCAGGATTATCTCCCAGCGGAACTCGTACTCACGAGTGAACGGAGAAGGCCTGACAGCTGGCTTTGCCGACGACGGCCTACGGTCGGTGAGCTTCCTGCTACGGAGTTTGTGGCCGGGCCTTGTCCTTCTTGCCACCCTTGTCTCCCATGCTTCCTCCTTTTCCGCCATCATGACTCGTCACGGCGAGTGAACGTGAATCTTACCGGGGCGGCTGATTGATTGAGTTCTGGTCCAGCTCGTGCCCGAGCGATGCTGGATACATGATACGTAGCGATCCGTCGCCAAGGGTTGAGTGATTGGTGAGCGCCTCGCTGACGCCCGGCGTGGGGGCGCAGCTTGTGGGCGCACTTCGATTTGTCGAAGACCGGTCGGGCATCAGCTTTCAGACGTTCGTCGACGACAACCAGAACGGCGTCCGAACCGCCGACATCCTGGCCGCCGTAGATCGCCCGCTCGACGCCCCGACGCCGAGCTCCATTTACGTCCGCTGGCGCGATGGCACACAGCTCGCCGTCCGCGTGCTCGGCGCGACGGGCCCGACGAGAGTCCTGCGGTACGTTGCCACACACGGGCGAGTGGGTGGCATCGTTCTGATGCCAGTAGCGCGGCGGCGTCAATCCTCTTCAGCGTGGAGGATGATCGTGGACTCGACGGCGTGTCGCAGGTCCCGGCGATCCAACCGCATCGGCTTGTAGCGCCACGTGGCGTAGAGGTCCAATTGGTCGGCGAAGTGCGGGCTCGAAAGAAGGCCGCTCTGCCCCGGCGCGACCACGTTCTGTCCGTACAGTTCCGGACCTACTCCGAGGTGAACGAGCTGGTTGTAGGTTCCACGGTTCATCCAGACCGTAGCGGGAACGCTTCCCAGCCCGAGGGGCGTCCATGTAATTCTGGCGATCGGCTGACGCCAGTGCGCGGGATTCGCTGACCGAAAGCGCGTCTGCAAGGCATCCAGCGCGCTGACGAGAGAAGCAGTGAGAGCCTCATCAACCGTCTCAGGGCCGAGGTAATCGTGAAGAAGCGGCACGCTCGGGTCGGGAACCAAGAGGCGGTACGCCAGGTTTGCGACGACATTGGGTTGGAATGCGGTCCCAAGATCGTCCAGAAAAATACGCTCGCTCATGAACTGCCACCAGGTGTTGAAGACGGCCACGGCTGGGCTGTCATACAAGCCGTCCGCGTTGTCATCCACCTGCTGCCAATCCCAGGCGCTCAGCATCGCCCAGATCTTCGAAAGTCGGCGATCGGCGCAGATGGTGACGTGCTGGAGCATCTCCGGGAGCACGGTAGAGACGAACACGTTGAACGGCGTCCCGGACGGTGTGTCGGTCGACGATCCGGCGGTCCGATTGATCCGCTCCAACGTTGCGAGACTGGCGCTGCCAGGCGCCAGTTGCGTCAGGAGATGCGCGAGGACGTTCGCGCGATGGACGGGACCGAACGTTCCGAAGCCGCCGACGGTGTTGCTCCAATCGGGCGAGGGCTTGTTGTTCCAGCTCGCCAGCCACCCCTGATCCGGGTTGACTGCGTGGGGCATCTCTTTGAACGGGACAAACCCCTGCCATTCAGCCAATCCACTACCGTCATGAGGCAGCCAGACATTATCGAGGGGCGCAGGCCGCGGGATTCGACCGACATGCCAATACGCGATGTTCCCGGCTGCGTCGGCGTACAGCACGTTGAAGTTGTACACGGCGCCTGACAGCGCTCTTGCAAAGTCATGGTAGGAGCGAGCCCGCATCATGTTGTGGAAGGCTTCAATGCCCTGAATTTCGAAACCACGTACCGCCGTCTTCAGGCTGAACGCAACGCCGGGCGCAGTTCCCACGATCGGCCCGTGCACGGACTCGCAGATCCGGTGGTCGACGGCGCTCCCACCGCGCACAGCGATGGGCTCAGTGCGGCAGTCCAGATCCCGCAATTCACCGTTGAACATGTACTGGCCCTTGTCGTTCAGCCGTTCGACATACAGGTAGTTGTTCCGTGTAAAGCCGGACGTCAGTGTCCAGGCGTGCCGCCGTGCGACACCGACCGGGATGCCGGGCACACCAGCGATGTTCATTCCAGTGACGTCGAACCCGCCACCGTGGATCCCCATCTCGTGGTTGATTTGGGGAGCCGTGTAGCCCATTTGCGGGCCACCGAGCAACAGGGCGTGCCGATCTGCACTGAGCTTCGGCGCAATCGCAACGGCGTTCGACTTGGGATGGGTCGTCAAGCCAACACGCCGCAGATGCCGCTCCCAGGCTGCCTGCGCCGACCGGAACGTCTCGAACCTGTCGACGATGCCAGGCAACAGCGCGGCCTTCCTCGCAGCCGCCCGGCGCACAGGACCGACTGCTGAATCGAGGGGGACCGAGGTGGTGGCGCTGGGGTCATTGGACCAATGCGTGTCCAGAAACACGCGCTGACCTTCCACCAGGCCGAAACGCGCACTGAACTCCTGCAAAGCCGCGGCGTTTGCCAGCTCGTCACCTCCGAACTCTCCAAGGGTCTTGAGCAGCAGCATCGCCTCGGCGATGCTGTCGTCGACGGTCCAGGGACGAGGGAACAGACCAAAGGCGCCGTACTCTGGAGGAAGGTTGCCGGTCTCGATGGCTTCGCTGATCCAGGCGTTCAACCCGGCGACAAACGACTTGAAGATGATCTTCGTATCACGGGAGGCGGACCCAAAAAGCGCTGCGCGTCGCTCCGGAGGACCAAATAGCGTGCGGGCGAAGACGTCGCCGGCAACCGCACTGACGCCAAGAATCTCTGCTGATGTTCCCGTTGCCGTACGACGGAGCAATTCCGCCTGCCACAAGCGATCTTGTCCCTGGGCATAGCCCACCCCGAACCAGACGGCCTCGAGCGTGGATCCATACACATGCGGCACGCCGTACTCGTCGCGGGCAATCGTGACGCGTCCGTGCTTGACGCCGGTCGTTCGCGGATCCGAGACGAAAGCTGGCGTGTCCAAGGCCGCGGCGAGAACGAGGGTGAGCCCTACACTCAGGGTGCGTATCCTCTTACCCATGATTGTGTCCCTCGCTGTTCGGGAGGTGTGCTGAACGCTCGCCCAAGACTCGGCGCGGTCTGAACAACACACCATCGAGATGGTCGCACCCGACGCACTCGAGAGCGTGGTCGGACGTGTGCCGGTGTGCGACCATACCATCGACCGATGCCGTCACCCTGCGTCGTTGCACGCGAAATCGCCGCCTTTGCACACGGCGGCCGCAGTCGCGTCGTTGATGTACGGGGCCTGCCCGTTTGCCAATAGCCTGTCCGCTCAGGGAGCGGTTGGCGCTGCGCGACATCTCCGGTTGGGGAAGTCCGTTCCCGCGGCTGATGCAGATCGGAACCACGCATCCGGGCAGCAATTACCCGTCACAGGAACGACAACGACCGACTCGGCAGCAGATCCCGTCAAAAATGCTCCGGCGTCGCACGGCGAGACGATGGCATCGGGATTGTTCAGCCAGCCCGCGCGTGACCGGCGATTCGAAGACGATGGACCTGCGGCAGATCGTCGCGGCGGTAAGCGCCGCCTTGACACACCCCTCGGTCGAGGAGCTACCGGGCATCTTCGAGCGGCAAGTGGAGCAGCTGTTATCGATGCGCGCTGTCCGCCTCCGGGAGATTCCGGCGCGGTATCAGGCCAGGCTCGTCACACCGACCCGTACACCCGAATCTATCGTGATCGGCGTCCCTACGGCGGATCCACGCGTCCAGGCCGTGCTCGAGGCATCGTTCGATCGCGGCCGTACGCTCGATGAACGTGATTTCGAACTGCTCACAGCCGCGGCCCAACTCGGCGGACTGGTGCTCGAAGCGACCCGCCGCTGGGGTCCTCCGCGCCCACTGCTGCCGGTTGAGGCGGGCCCCCTCGTCGGCTCGAGTCCCGCTATGGCGGCGTTGCGGGAGCAGGTGGCACGCGTAGCACACACCGATTTCACGGTGCTCATCGAGGGCGAAAGCGGCACCGGCAAGGAGCTCGTGGCGCATCAGATCCACGACCTGAGCCGTCGTCGCAAGGGCCCTTTTGTCGCCGTCAACTGCGCTGCCGTGGTCGAGACACTCCTCGAGGCGGAGCTCTTTGGCATCGAGGAACGCACCGCCACCGGCGTCCGCGGGCGGCGGGGCAAGTTCGAACACGCCGACGGCGGCACGCTCTTTCTGGACGAAGTGTCGGATCTCGCGTTGTCGGCACAGGCGAAGCTCCTGCGCGCCATCCAGGATCTCGCCGTGGAACGCGTGGGGACCACCGGCACGCGGCGCGTCAACACCCGTATCGTCGCGGCCACCAACCGGCCGCTCGCCGGCCTCGTCGCGAATGGCCTCTTCCGATCCGATCTGTTTTACCGGCTGAGCGGTGTTGACATCCACGTGCCGCCGCTACGCCAACGACGGGAGGATATTCCCGATCTGGCGGCGCATTTTCTCGAGCAGCACCGGGCCACGCGCAGGTTGCGACTCTCCGATGGCGCCCTCGACGCGCTGCGGCTGTACCAGTGGCCCGGCAACGTCCGCGAGCTGGAGCGCCTCGTGGAGCGTGCCGTAGCGCTCGCGGCCGCCTATCAGATCGAGCTCGACGACTTGCCACCGCACGTGCGTGGGGAATATCGCGAGGTGTTGGCGCCGTCGATGGCCGCCGGCGACTCCATGCGCGCCTGGGCGAGCCGCTATGCACGCCTCGTGTTCGAGCGCGCAGGGCACAACAAGCGCCTCGCCGCCAAACAGCTCGCTATCAGCTACCACACGCTCGACGCCTATCTGCGGTTCACCGACGCTCCGCGGCCGCCCAACCGGCGGCTGCCCGGGTGGGCGCGGAGCGCGGAGGGCACACCAAAGTCGCCGGCGAGCTCTTGACGGTTCGTCAAGCCGGGGACGGAAATTCGACCGACTCAGCGAGAGCGTTGTCAGATGGATCGCGGATCGGCCGTCCTCGCGTGAGTTCTTGGCCGCGATGTCGTCACCGTTAACAGGCGTTTCCAGCGCGCTTGATTCCGCCGCCAAAACGGCCTCGAGTGCGCGACCGATCTTTCCGCACCCCGCTTTTCATTCCGGCGCACCCTCGGCCCTCGTCGTGTCGGTCGCGTTGTCGGACCTGAGGACGCTGAAGCGTGGGAGATTCCCTGGCTCGTCCGAGGGGCGCTGTTGCACCCGTCATTGCGAGGACTGGTCGGCCTGAGCGACGGGATCCTGCCGCAGGCTATTCCTCGATGGCTCGTGTTTCCGGTGTTGCGCGTGGCTCACACCATCTAAACCGCTGCATTGTGCCAGCAGTTGTCGTTGTCGGCGGCGAAGCTTTGGTTTAGCGGCGAAATTCTTGTTGGAGCCGCATTTGGCCTTACGGCAGCGCGAGATTGGGCACATGAGGTGGCTGGTTACGTCGTCGCGGGGAATCTTGACGCGGATTTGGCAAGTGTGGTCGACGTGGAACTGCTGCAGATGGTACTTCGGTTTCGGGATACTCACGAAGGAGTAGGGCTCCGAAAGGAGGTGACTGATCAACTGCGCGTGAACGCGGGTGCCGAGTTTATTTCGTCTGTAAACGCAGGCCTGAAGCGGAATGTTCCAGGTGATGCCCTCAGTCGTGCCCAGCGTGCCTTTTCGACGCTTTTAGCGGCGCTCCCGTGCGATACGAGGCCGACTCCGGCAGTGTGGCGCAATCCCTACTATTCAGATGAAGTCCTTCGACTGTGGCGACAGCGGAGCCGAGACGACCTTCGCAAGGTGTGCGAAAGCACACGAACTGGTGTCTATGATCGGTGTCCCTGCGGCTCGGGCGAAAAGCTGAAGTTCTGTTGCCTCAGGGCGCTGAGTACTGGATTATGAACATTTCGGAAGGGCGCTCTCTGCTTTTAGAGCCGACATTTTGATCAAAAATCCCGCCGAATGCCGGAGCGTGAGCCGCAGGCATCTATGAAGTGTTGCTGCTAGTCTCCTGTGTAGGACGAGCGTCTCGTCCGCCACGAAACGGCGGGCAGCGCCCCCGACGTGCGATTCAGCTTTGGTATCTGGGAGCGGCGCAGCGGATGCGGGGAAAGCGTGACTGTTCCTGCCGCCAGTATTCGGCCAATGGTGAGCGTAGCAGCGTTGCGCTACTGCGGCCTATTCGTAAGCTCCCCTGGTCACTTCGGCGCAAGAGTGGCGGAGGGTCTTGGCGTCAAGCGAATCGTCGCGTCGATCGTGGCTCTGGCAGACACCGTGCCCGAAACGCTCCACCGCGTCTTGTGGAAGGGGATGTCACGGGAGCGCTCCATGAGGCGGGCAATGTTGGCGCTGGCGGAGATGTTCCGCGCGAACGTGAAGCTGACTCGTCCCGTGCGAGGAACGGGCCCCGCAGGATGTTACCCCACGTTGAATCTCGAGCTCGCGGACCGCCACAGGTCTGGATCTCCGATTGGAGCATCGACACCTATACTTGGCTACTTGGCGAGGCGCCCAATCGGGAGCCATTTGCGTTTCGCGCGAAAGGGGACGTCATGAAAGGAACACCGTGGCACGGCAGGTTGCCGGGCGTGGCAGCGCTCGTGCTCGCATCGTGCTCTCAACCCGGAGCACCCGCGCAGGAGTCGCCGGATGATCCCTTGCCGCTGGTCCTGGCGGGCCACCGCTACGACCTCCCGGCCACGTTGATCACGGCCGCTCAGATCGAGCAGCACAAGCAGAACATGCTCGCGGTGAAGGAGACCGACGTGGCGATGACCATGGTGAAGGCCGGTGGAGGCTCCGACGAACACCAGGTGGGGGTCAGCCTCGTCGTCCGATACGAAGGACAAACGAATCGAAACTACGCGGTCCATGACGACGTGGCGGAGGTCTACTACGTGGTCGAAGGCCGGGGTCGCATGAAGGTGGGCGGCAAGATCACCGACTGGGTCCGCCGGCCCGTCAGCATCGAGAACGGGCAGGGCAGCGCGGGCACGACGGCGGTCGGCGCCCAGGACGTCACCATCCAGAAGGGCGACATGCTCATCATTCCGGCGGGGACCCCGCACAAATGGGAGATCGCCGAGGAGTTCACGGCCTACGTAGTCGTGCGCGTCGATCCGGACGGCGTGGCGCCCCTGCTGGAGCTGGGGGCAGCCAAGTTCGTCGCCCCGACGCCGTAGTCCGGCGGACCGCAACGACACAGGATCATGTGATGCGACTCGCCCGGCGGGACGATTGCCGACCCCGAAAACCGCACCGCAGGCATCACGGGCGGCGTGCCACAACGCGTCCAGGCAGGCGACTTCGTCGTGCTCCCACCGGGGACTCCGCACTGGTTTAGCCAGATCGACGGCTCGATCGCCTACGTGGAGACGCGGTTCGCCGCCGGGCCGTAGGTCACCCGCGTGAGCCGGTTGACCGGACGATGCCTGAAGGCGAGAATCGAGATCCGGTGAGCGACAACCCCTCGACACAGGCGACCGTGCCGGTTCGTGAACTGTCCGCGCCCGAGCTCGAGGCGCTGCTCGCGAGCGGCGCCCCCATCGAGCTGGTGGACGTCCGCACCGAGCACGAGCGCGCGATCGCGGCAATCGACGGCTCGCGCCCGCTCGACCAGGCCTATCACGATGCGCTCCTCATGCGGGATCCCGCCACCCTGATCGTCTTCATGTGCCATCACGGCATCCGCAGCCGGCAGGCCGCCGAGTACTTCCGTGGCCAGGGCTTCACGAATCTCTACAACCTGAGCGGCGGTATCGACGCCTGGTCCACGCTGGTGGACCCGTCGGTGCCGCGCTACTGACGCGCGGGCCGATCGCGCCGTCGCCATGGACGACCTTCCCCTGCTCGTCGAGTTCGTGGCGCCCTCGTCCATCGTGCGGGAGCCCGATCGGATCTCGATGCTGCCCATCATCGGCAACGGCCCGCCGGGCACGTTCGTCCACTTCCCGCACGGCCTCAGAGTGTCGCTGCCGACGGACCAGATCGTGTTCGCCGACGACGCCGGCGGCCGTGCGCGGGTCGGATTCGGCGGGATGGAATTCGTCGGACTGGAAGACGGACTGCTCGTGTTCGTACGGGTTCGCGAGCTGCTTCCCGAGGACCGGCTCTCGCCCGCGCGGAGCCACCGGATGACGCTCGACCCCCGGTGGGTGGACGCCGTCTCGGCCGAGGGACGCCGGGTCTGGCGAACCGGGGCCGGCTAACTCCACGCGGGCCCCCAGCTCGCCGAGCTGGCGCACCGCCGAGATCCATGCCGCTGTGCTGGCCACGTTCGGACTGACCAGCGAGGGTTACTCCCTCACGCAACTGCGGTACGACCTGCGGAAGATGAAGGCTCACAGGTTGGTCGAACGCGAAGGGCGCCGGTACAGCTACCGTCGGCGCCGTCGAGCCTGTTCCGTCGCCGCGCCAACTGGCGTCCCCCTATCCCAAGGGGCGACGGCTTAGGCTTGGAGTAGGGCCGTCCAGATTCCGCCAGGTGCCTCGCGCCAAACGCTGCGATCACCAATTCAAGCCCCACCATCGTTCGAAGCCACATACGTTCCTCCGTGCGCCATTCCTGGCGGAGCCTGTTCCGGCTCGAAACGTCTTCTAACTTCCTGATCACACCGGCGGACTTCCCCTTGCTCTTTGGCTTCGCAATACGCCCGACATCCTCTATCTTCTGGGCGCCGACCCCGGACCCGCTCAACCTGAACGCGCTCGCCGCCCGCGCCGATTGAAAGCCGGAGGCCCTCACGCGGCCAGCACGTTACGAATCGCCGAGATGCTCGGCGCGAAGAAGTAGCCTCCTCCCGTCGGCGTCACCCACTCGTCCTTCATCCTGATCCGGACCGTACCCGACGGCGTGGGAACGTCGATGAACCGCGCGCGCAACCCCTGGCGACCGTTTTGGCCGATGATGGGATCGAAGCCGCCGCGGTTCGGCTGCGAGCCGGAGTTGGCCCACCGCCGCTGCAGGAACTCGAACTGATCCTCGATGCTGGCGCCGTAGCACAAGAACATCAGCCCGCGGTCCTGTGCGATCAGCTTCGGCGTGGGCCGCTTGACGCCGACGAGCTGCGGTCCGTAGGGGATCCCGCGCCGCAGGATCATGCGTGCGAAGCTGTCGGCCGGCTTGCCCATCTCGGTCGCCGTATCGCGTGGGTGCACTTTGCGGATGTGTGCGAAGTGCGGACACACCTGCGCCAGGAAGTCCGCCGCCGCCTGCGGATACATGTCGCCTGGATACCCGGGGATCGGGTTGAGCGCCGACGGCCGCGCGTCGTCGTCGAAGATGAAATGATTGTTGGCGAAGTCGTCATCGCCGAGCGCGGGATTGTCGCCGGCAGGGACGCGCAGGATCGGCGCGCCGCTCGGCCAGCGACCTATGAGCATGGCCGCGAACTTGTCCTGAGTCAGACCAGTGCGCGCCGCGCCACGCGCGACGAAGCTGTAGAACGCCGGCACGTCCTGCTGCAGCCGGCGCACCACGAGATAGGCGCCCCGCCTGGCCCATACGGGAAAGTTCGCCGCCGCGGCCGCGGCGTTGAGCTGGTCTTCCGTGGACTGGCGCTGCTCGCCCAGCAGAAACTGGCCGGGCCACGCGAGCTGCTGCCCGGGCTTGGCCAGATACAGTCGCCGCGAATCGGCCGCCGAAATGTAGCGCGGCGTGAGATAGTCGCCCGGCGCCGGCGAAAGCTTTCCGCGCACGCCCGGCTGCGAGATCCCGTCCTTGAACCCGAAGTGCTCGTGGCCGCGCAGGTCGCCCGCCAGCGTGCTGCCGCGCTGCTCGAAAATCAGCGTAAGGTCCGCGTCACGGGCGCGCCGCTTGAGCAGATCCGCCAGGTCGTCGAGTACCGAGACGTGGTCCGACGCCAGGATCAGGACGATGTCGGCCTCGTGTTTGGGGCCGCCCACCTTCCATCGCCGCGGCGAACCACGATGGGCCGGCGCCGTCGGATCGCCCAGATAAGACGACCGCCGCGCCAGTCCCAGCTGAAAGCTGCGATCGCCGAACGCGTCGGCATCGGGCCGGTTCGCGAGCAGCTCGATCGCACGGCGCGAGAACGCGATGTTGACCCACGTGGAGCACAGGTAGGTGTTGTGCCGGCCGAGCAGGAATCTCTTGGACCGGTAGAGCCGCCGAAACGCGATGACTTCCTCCATCGTCGAGATCCTCGGTAGGAGCTCGCGCAGGAAGATCTTGCTGCGCTTCGGATTGCGCATCCTCAGGAACAGGAAGTGCTGATGATCCTTGTTGAACCCCGGAATGATGTTGCCCTGAATATCGCTCTGCGCGGCTGAATCGAAGACGGGCTCCGGAGGAGAGCCGGGGACGTCCATGCCGACGAGCGGCGTCAGGACTGGCACGTGAATGCCCTTCAGGGACAGCTTCGGGACGAACGTGAATCCGGCAAACGCCTTCGCGTCCGCCCCCTTGGCTTTCTCCTGGGTCAGATCGATCTCCTTGACGATCTGCCCTGCGTGCTCGAGAGGAGTGAAACTCTTCGTCCGCACTGTCGTCTCCTCCTACGCCGGGCTTCCGGCCGTGCCGCTGGTCGACACGGTGATGTGCTCGGCGACCTGGCCGCCGTATTCAATTCGGTGTCCGCCAATCCTGATGTCGCCGACGACGAAGCCCGCGCCGGCGGGAACCTCGTACTCGAGCCTCAGCACCATGCCCGGCGATCCGCGCACAATCCGCCAGTAGTTGCCGACCGGCGAGCCGTTCGGCTTCGTGAAGCCGCTGTCGTTCCACTCGACGATGTAGAGGCCGACGGGATCGCGAAAGGTCACGTACAGGCCCTTCCTGACCAGCATGTGCACGTCGAACGAGACGCGGGGATCGACCGCCGTGGGTTGAGTGGCCAGGGCAGGTCTCGCCTCGAAGTTGTCGGGGAACGGGGGCGCCGAGGTGCGAGCGCTTTGCGCCAGGTTGAGCGCCGCGCCGAGCGTGTTGATGCTCTGGATGTAGTGGACAATGCCGTCCGTGGTGTTCCAGCGATTGAACTTGTTGTATCCGCCGCTGGAGGTCTGGAGATCGGCCTGAACGACGGCAGGGGAGACGAGGGTCCTGTACACGCTGGCGACCAGCGTGGGATCGGTGTCCCAGAGCTTCTGGAAGTACTCCGGCGTCTCGGTCACAAACGTGAGCTTCGTAATCTTGCCGGCACCGTTTCGCGTCACGTACCACTCGAAGTACTCGTTCTGCGGGCCGCGAAAGGCGACGTCGGCGTCGGCCGCCGCGAAGGCGGCCGGCTTGTTGTCGCGATTGCCGGGTAGCAGCACGTCCCGGGGGAAACCGATCCAGGTCAGCGTCTTCTCCGCGACGATGTTCACGTCCGTCCGCGTCGGGTCGTAGAAGGCACCGCCGTTGTCACCGGGGCTCAGGTCAGCGAGTCCTGTCGCAATGAAGTTGCTCCAGGTGGTGTAGAACGGTGACCCCGCGGGCGCATCCCTCAGGGAGGCTGGGGTGTCGAATCTCGGTAGTAGAGCCATAGCGGTCGACCTCGCGCGGGAATCGGGGCTCGCCGGACATTGGCATTAACGCTGAACCCCGTTGCCTCGAACACTTGTCACCGACGTTCGGTTGTATTCGGCAGCGAATCCCGGTTCGGGCGACCGACCGGACCGCGCTGCGAGCGTGGTGCCCGGCGCGCGGTTTGTGTGCGCGCTGGGGTGTGGCGTTCCCGACCGCGTGACGCCAGCGCCGTGAGCTGGTGGATCCCCCGGGGTTTTCTCACACGGTCTTGCGATTCCTGCTGCTGCGAGCTCGACGACTTGCCACCGCACGCGTGGGGAGTATCGCGAGAGGATGCACCAAACCCGCCCTCGAGTCCTCCTAAGTCCCTCTGACCTCGTTGACACGCACACGGTCTAGAACTCGTCAGGGACGGTCGGCGCCAGCGAGAATCGTCGCGAATAGATTGACAGACCAGCTGCTTCAAAGAAGAAGCGAGAACCGAGAAGCGTGAACGACACGTTCACTGAATCGTAATCGTGCCCTGGAGCGACGTATCGGCATTGCGGTTGTGATCGTGGAACCCGCAGGTCCGCGGCGTGTTCAGGTTGCCCGTCGCCTTCGTCTGGCCGGCCGCGAGGAATCCCACGTCATTGATGGCAGGGCAGTCGGTATGCGTCGGATGCGGATCGGAATTCATCTCGTGGGGTCCGTTGTCGTTGTTGGCGAACGTGACGCGCCCGCCTGCGGCAATGGTCACCGCGCGCGGCGACGCGCCGCTCGACGTGATGGTGATCGTCGCACTCGACGGGGCAGGCGTCGGTGATGGTGTGGGCGATGGCGTCGGAGTTGGCGAGGGGTTGGGCGACGGCGTTGGCGAGCTGGGCATTCCGGAGTCGCTGCCGTCGCACGCGGCAGCTGTCGCCAGCAACAGGACCGCGACGCACACAGGCATCCACGCCCTGAGATCACGATGGCGAACCGCAGAATAGCGGCCCCTCAGAAGAACTTCCCCTACCCAGAAAATGTCCTTCAGGGTCAAAGTGGCACGGTGCCGCCTGGACACGTCTGGTCACCGGAATGCTTCGTGATGGCGCGACGACATCATCCGCGGACGACGCGCCTCGCGTGTGCGCCACGAGATCGGCGTGGCGCACACGGCATTCACAGGCGGCTAATTGCCGAGCGTCAGCTGCCCCCGAATCTCGCCGCCGGGGTACTGCTGCGTGTGGATGTTGACGTAGGCGTTTCCGCCGACAATCGCCTGAATCGCGTCGTCGATGGTATTGATTCCAATCGCAGGCCGCGGGTTGAACACACCTGGGATGTCGGCCAGGCGGAACACCATCGTGAAATCGCCGGTTCGCCCGACAAGTGATGGGGGAAAGTTGAGAACCGTGGGCCCGGGGGTGCCCTTGGAGCCGATGTGGATGTGCCCGGCCGTCGTTGGGGTTGGAATATTGAACACTTTTAAGGTGACCGCCACCTCCCGATTGGTCGTGTCCACGCTCACTTCAGCGCTGCCGAGCGCGCCGGTATTGATCGCCGCAGGCGTCTCGTCGCCGCCGTTCAGGGTCGCGGTCAGCGTGATCGTCTGGCCGGAGGCGTCGGGAACGAGCGCGATTGTGAGGGCAAGGACGGCGGCGCCGAGTCCAGAAAGCTTCGTCATCAGAGGTTCTCCTTGTCGATCGGTCTGGGCTGGCTAGACCCAGCAGGAAACAGACCAGCGGGCAGCCGTTTCAAATCAGCGACATACGGCCGGCGCCCCCGGTCCGCGGCTTACGGCACGCGAAAACTCTTTCGCCATTTGCGATTCGTCATGGCCGAGATCGCGAAGACTGCGCCGCCGTGGACGGCGGCACGCTCTTTCTGGACGGAGAGTCGGATCTCGCCCTGTCGGCACAGGCGAAGCTGCTGCGCGCCATCCAGGATCTTGCGGTCTCGTGCCCAACGGATTGGCTCAGCGTTGGCGCCGCCACATGCCTGGTTTGCTGTCGCGATCGCGAGGCTCCGATCGTTGTGCGTACACTTCCACTTCCGCGAGACGTAGTGTCCGGCTTCAGCCGGACCAACATTCCGCGAGAAGTAGTGTCCGGCTTCAGCCGGACCAACGATCGGTCGCGCCGCACGGCAGGTCCGGCTGAAGCCGGACACTACGTACTTATCGACCGACACGACAAACGCGTGGCTTGGGACTCTCGCCAGTCGTGGACGCTCGCCTGACGCTGCAAGGCGACAGGATCGCGGGCGCGCTTGCGCGTGCGCGCGCAACAACCAGCTCGACCATTGAAACCGTGCAAATCAGTTGACTGCACCAGTGTGCGGGCGGATACTCGATTCCGCCCTCCGGCAGCAAATCTCACAACGAGGTGGTCGTCCCTCGTTGGCTGGCTGCTTCAGTAACGGACGTACCCACACCGACACGCGCTCCGGTCGAGAGCGTTCTCGGAGGCCTAGATGGCGGATACCGAAATCGAAAACACGATCGAGATCATCGGGCTGGACAACATCAAGGCGAAGCTCGAAGGCGGGGCGCCTCTCGCCCTCAAGCTCGAGGGGGGGACGCCGGTCAAGCTGGAAAACGTCTACGACCTCAAGCCCATCGAGGTCAAGCCGCTCAAAGCCGACCTCGGCACCACCACGCATCTCACGATCGATCCACTGAAGCTGGAGCTGGCGCCGCTCGAGAGCGACCACAGCATCGCCGTTGATCTCAAGCCTGCCGTGATCGATCTGTGTCTCACGACGAATATCGGCAAGCTCCCGAACGTCTGCATCCGCCAGCCGTATCACCATCACGTCGGCTTCAGCCTGTTCGGCATGGAAATATGGGGGTACTCCTTCTCCGGTCAGCAGGAGACCGTCATCGAGGAGCTCGACCGCCAGCCGCACGTCGCCTGGCGCGGTGCTCTGGCCACGTGGCCGCCGAATCGCCCGTCCCCGTCATACTCGGCCTCGGCGGCGCCGGAGCCGCCAAGCCGGCAGGCGGGCGGGCTTCGGGTCCGATTGAATACATGACGAGGCTGTCGTGGCCGAACATCTTCGCATCGCGACACCCGACGACGAGCCGCTCGTTCTGGCGGGTCCGCCAGGAAAGCTGACGGGCCAGATAGATCTCCAGAACACGAGCGACGCCTCCGTCGTGCTGAGGGACGCAGCCTTCCACGATCCGAACGGGGTTCTCCGGACACGAGCCGGACGTCAGTCGTTCTCGCCGCTCGTGGTACGCGCCCACCAGCAGCGGCGTGGGCCGGTGTCGATCAGCCTCGACCCCGCGACGCTTCCTGGCGAATACCATGCGGAGATCGAGGTGGCCGGCGGCACGCGGCCGGTCGTGCTGCACGTCACCGAGTCGATCGACCTCGCGGTCCACCCGCAGACCGTCGTCGTCCTGAACCAACGGGGTGCGCAGCGCCGCCGCATCGTCGTCACCAATGAAGGAAACGTCCCATTCGGCATCGGCGATCTCGGCGACGTCGATCTCGAAGACGACCTGTTGCCGGACCGAACCCGCCTGGCGCTCGAGCCGGTGACGCAGGGCGCCCAGCCCGCGGCGCGGGACCTCGATGGTCCCGTCTTCGTGCTCGTCAGGCTTGCGCCCGCTGATGCCGTCCGCGAGCGCGGTCTGTCGGTGCGCTCGCACGGCCCGGCGGTGACGGTCATGCCCGGTAGCACCGCCGTCATCGAGCTCGACGTCACGGTGCAGGCGGAGCTTCCGCCCAACAGCCGCTACCGCGGGCGCACCGCGCTGCTGACGCGGGATCTGGAGTTCGTCGTCGTGTCGTCAACGGCGTCGCCGCACGATTCGGCCGCGGACAGGCGAGAGAAGAAAGCCACGAAGCCGACAAGGAGGCCGACGTGAGGGAATCGAAGGGCCGGATGTTCGACGACATGATGGAGATGACGCCGACCGACTGGATGAGCATGACGCCAGCCGACTGGATGAACATGACACCGGCCGACTGGATGAACATGACCCGGTCCAATTGGGCCGACCCGCAGCGCCTCTCCGAATGGTGGCAGCGCAGCTACGACGACCTGATGAATCTGAGGCCAGCCGAGTGGCTGTCGATGATGTCCGCACAGAGGCCGTCCACCGCGACGCCCTGGCGGTCGCCGGGCTACGGACGCCGCGAGCATCGCGGGCCACATGGGCGCGGCTGTCGGTGCCACGAATGCCGCAGCCGGGAGCGCGAACGCGACCACGGCGACTGCTGTCGCCGCTGCGGGTCGGACCCCTGCGCCTGCATCTGCTGCATCGGCGATGTCGACCTCGCGATCTACTCCCGCCTCGGCGAGCAACGCGTTATTCCCATCGTCATCGAGAACGAGCGGCGGCGCGAGAAGCAGGTGTCGCTCGAGCTCAGTGCATGGACGACGAAGGGTGGCAAACCGGCACCAGTCGACACCGTCATGCTCGAGCCGAAGACCTTCACCATTCCCGCCTGCGGCGAGCAGAAGGTCACGCTCGTCGTCAAGACAAAGGAAGAAGGGCGGACCCCGGACAATCCGAATAGCACGGTGGCGGGGCTCCCGGCCGGTGAGAAAGGCAAAATCCCGGACGTGGACGACTGTCTCGTCGCCACGGCGGACCTTCGGGTCGTGGGCTGCGATCATCGTACTATTCGGATCGCCGTGGCCCTTCTGCCGCGCGACTGCGATCCGTTCACGGTGCCCTGTGGCTGCTCCTGCTGCTAGCTGGAGCCGCACAGGCGCGTCCGCCGGAGGCGGAGCCACCGAGTGGGCGGCCTGGTACACGCAGCTCCTCACCCGCGCCACCGGGCAATCCGCCAGGACGCTGGAGCTGTACCAGCAGGTCCTCGCGGCGATCGCGCGGGGGGAACTTGCGCCAACGGCGCTTCAAGATCTGCTGCCAGGCTTCCTGCAGGCGCGCGGCGCGAACTACACGAACACGCTCACCGAACTGACAACGAAGTTCTATGCCGGACTCGTCGAGATCGGTACGGCCCACTCGCGAGAGCTCGTCGAGCTCGTCGTGCCGGGCGGCTCCGTGCCCGACGTCACGCCGCCCCGGCTCGATTCCACCGACCCGCTGCAGTGGTTTCAGCGGCTCACCGAGTACGCGGGCCAGCTCAACGCACGTGCGATGAAGATCTATCAGACGCACCTGAACCGCGTCGCGGCGGGCGATACCACGGCGGAGCAGCTGCAGCGGACGATGTCGGAGTACCTCGAGCGGCGGCTGCCGGAGCACCTTCGTCAAGCTGGTCAGCTCTATTTCCAGCTTCTCAACGATCTGAACGACATCCGCACGAAGTACGAAGAGGACTACCTGCTCGGCGTCCTCGCGTCGTTCAAGCGGCCCGGTGGCGACGAGGCGTTCGCGCTGACGCTGGTCGCGCCGCTCGGAGGGGTCGCATCGGCCTCGCTGTCGGTGGCGAACACCACGGAGGAGCGCGCGCACGTCCGCTGCCGCGTGACCGACGTGCGGAGGGCTGACGGCGTGGGTCCCGCGTTCACCCCGAAGACGACTATCGCGCCCGAACATGTGGAGCTTGGCCCCGGCGAGGAGGTGAGCCTGCGCCTTTCGGTTCATCTCGACAAGGCCGACTACGACACCAACGTGCTCTACGTCGGAAAGCTGCACGTCACCGGTCACGGCGAGCCTCGGCTGGAAGTGCCCCTCAGGATCACCGCCTCCGAACCAGCGTCGCCAGGAGAACCAGCGGTCACCAAGGACGCCCAATGACCCGCGGCAACGGGGGTGCGACGGCTCAGGCTGCTGAGCCGATCGCGATTATCGGCATGCGCGGCCGGTTTCCGGGCGCCAACGATCTCGACACGTACTGGCGGAACCTGGCGAGCGGCGTCGAGTCCATCGCGGTACTCTCGCCAGAAGAGATGCGCGAGTCGGGCGTGCCGGACCACGTCTCGCGCCTCCCGGGTTACGTGAACGCGTCCCCGGTCCTCGACCGGATCGACGAGTTCGACGCCGAGTTCTTCGGTTTCTCGGCCCGCGACGCGTCGTTGACCGACCCGCAGCAGCGGCTGTTTCTCGAAACGGCGTGGGAAGCGCTCGAGGACGCGGGCTATGACCCGTCGCGCTACCGGGGGGCCATCGGCGCGTTCGGCGGATGCGAGCTGAGCTCCTACCTGTACCAGCTGTACCTGAACATCGACTCGTTGAAGTACATCGACGGCATGACCCTGATGGTCACCAACGACAAGGACCACTTGTGCACGCAGGTGTCCTATCGTCTGAACCTGCGGGGCCCGAGCATCGTGGTGCAGACGACCTGCTCGACCTCGCTCGTGGCTGTGTCGCTGGCGTGCGAGAGCCTGCACGCGCGCCGCTGCGACATGGCGCTGGCCGGCGGTGTCACCGTGCGCGTGCCGCAGCGCGGCGGCTACTTCTACACGGCGGGATCGATCCTGTCGCCGGACGGCCACTGCCGGCCCTTCGATGCCAACGCTCAGGGAACCGTCGTCGGCAGTGGCGTGGGTCTGGTCGTCCTGAAGCGATTGCGCGAGGCGGTCGCCGACGGCGACAACATCCGCGCCGTCATTCTCGGCGTCGGCCTGAACAACGACGGCAACGACAAAGTCGGGTACACGGCGCCCAGCTTCCGCGGCCAGGCCGCCGCGATCCGCGCCGCACACGAGTTGGCAGGCGTTGCACCCGACACCATCGGCTACATCGAGGCGCACGGCACCGGCACCATCCTCGGCGATCCCATCGAGATCTCGGCGCTGAACGATGTGTTCCAAGCGTCGACGGACCGGCGCGGCTTCTGCGGTATCGGCTCGGTCAAATCGAACTTCGGTCACCTCTCCTGTGCAGCGGGCGTCGCTGGCCTCATCAAGACCGTGCTGGTGCTCGAGAACGGCTTGATTCCGCCGACCGTGCACTTCCAGAAGCCGAACCCGGCGATCGATTTCGCGTCGAGCCCCTTCTACGTGACGACGCGCCTGCAGCGGTGGGACAGGAACGGCACGCCGCGGCGCGCGGGCGTCAGCTCGTTCGGTGTGGGCGGTACCAACGCCCACCTCGTTGTCGAAGAGGCGCCGGTCCGCCCGGCGCCCACGGAGCGGCGGTCGCATCAGCTCATCGTGGTGTCGGCCCGCAGCCAGGCGGCCCTCGATCAGGCGACGACTGGTCTGGCGTCGCACCTCGAATCGCATCCGGCGCAGGACCTGGCCGATGTCGCCTTCACGCTGCAGGTGGGACGTCGTGCGTTCCGCCACCGGCGCGTGCTGGTGTGCGGGAGCGGCGATCGTGCCGGCGCGATCGCCGCGCTGCGCGAGCCTGCGCGAGTCGGCGCGTCGATCGCCGCCGCGGAGCGGCCGGTCGTGTTCATGTTCCCCGGCCAGGGTTCGCAGTATCCAGGCATGGCTGCCGTGCTCTACAAGACCGAGCCGGTTGTCCGGCGCGCCATCGATCGATGCGCGCGCATTCTCCAAAAGGACATAGGCGCCGATCTCCGGAGGCTGATTTTCCCTACCGCGCGCCGACGGGCGCACGCAGCCGACGAGCTGCGTGACACCAAATGGGCGCAGCCGGCGCTCTTCGTCGTCGAGTACGCGCTTGCGGAGTTGTGGCGGTCGTGGGGGATTCATCCCACCGCGATGATCGGACACAGCGTCGGCGAATACGTCGCCGCCACGCTCGCCGGCGTGATGACGCTCGACGACGCGTTGAAGCTCATCGCACGCCGGGGACAGCTCATTTCGGCCCTGCCGCGAGGTTCGATGCTGGCCGTGATGGCACCGTCGGAGACCGTCGAGCGGTTCGTCGGGGAAGATGTCTCGCTTGCCGCGATCAATGCGCCCGGTTACGCGGTGCTGTCGGGACCGGGTGATGCCATCGCGCGGGTCGAGAGCGCCCTGGCTGGCGAATCCGTCGTCGCGCGCCGGCTGCACACCTCGCACGCGTTCCACTCGTCGATGATGGACCCCATCCTGACCGAGTTCGAGGGCCTCGTGGCCGGCGTGCAGCTGTCGCCGCCGGCTATTCCGTTCGTGGCGACCCTGACCGGCGAATGGGCAGACGGGCCGGTCACGCGTCCGGGTTACTGGAGCGCGCAGCTGCGTTCGACCGTCCGGTTTGCGGATGGGGTGCGCGCGTTGGCTGGCGCGAAAAGCCCGGTGGCGAAGGATGCGATCTACCTGGAGGTCGGCCCTGGCAACACGCTTGCCACGTTTGCTGCTGAGAACATGAGGGGGAACGGCAAACCGGCACTCTGCCTGACCTCTCTTCCCGCAACGAACGATCGCCGCACCGACACAGAGGTCGTGCTCGGTTCGCTCGGACAACTGTGGGCGAGCGGTGCCACCGTCGATTGGGACGCGTTTCACCGGTCGGAGCGGCGAGTTCGCGTCAGCCTGCCGACGTATCCCTTCGAGCGCCGAAGCTATTGGGTTGGCGCGCGCCCCGGCCAGCCGGTGGCCGTTCATCACGAAGTTCGCGACACGACCAGCTGGTTTCACCGTGCGGCATGGAAAGAGGTCGCGCCGGTTGCGCCCTCAGCGGATACGCTGTCCGGGCGTTCGATCCTCGTGTTCGATGAACAGACCGGCCTGGGCGCCGCGGTGATTGGCCGGCTTCGCGCCGCCGGTGCGCAGCCGATCGTCGTCCGCCGAGGCGAAGCCTTCGCGCGGATCGGCGAGCACGAGTACGCACTGGAGCCGTCGCAAGCGGATGAATTCGGGCGGCTGGCCGCTGGTGTGTGCTCCGGCGCCACGAAGCTGTCGGGCGTGGTCGACTGCTGGAGCGCGGCCGCGCCAGGCGCCACGGATCTCGACGACGCCGCCGTCGTCACGCTGCTCGCTCCGATGCGGCTCGCTCACGCGCTCAGCAGCCAGTCCACGATCCGTCCGCTCCCGATGCTGCTCGTCGCGCGCGGCACGACGCGCGTGCACGAGGGGGACGTCGTCGACCCGCCTCGCGCGCTCGGCACCGGGATCGCGAAGGTGTTGCCGCAGGAGCAGTCAGGGATTCGAGTGGCGCACCTTGATGTGGATGATCACGGCGACGTCGCCAGTCGGATCGTCGCCGAGCTCGAGGCGGGCGCGCCTGAACCCCTACTCGCGTTTCGCGGCGGACGCCGGTTCGCCGAGACGTACGAGCCCACGCCGATCCGATCCGTCGCCCCTCCGCTCGAGTTGCCGGAACGTCCCGTGGTGATGGTGACCGGCGGCCTTGGGCACATGGGCATGGCCATCGCCGAGGGGCTCTTCGACCACGCGAACGCGCGGCTCGCGCTGCTGGGCCGCACGGAGTTGCCGGAGCCCAACCAGTGGGCGGCGCGTGCCGAGGACGCGTCGCTTCCGGCCGAGCGCCGAAGGCTGCTCCACCGGCTGGCTCGGATGCATCAACAGCGGGACGACATCCTCGTCTTGAACGCCGACATGAACGACGGCCAGAAGGTGAGTGCCGCTGTCGATGCCGCTCTGGCCCGCTTCGGGACCGTCGATCTCGTCGTGCACGGGGCGGCGCGCATCGACGCGGGGGCGTTCGGCGCGATTGCCGACACTGGGCCGGAGGTCGTGGAGGCGCAGTTCTCGCCGAAGCTGCGCGGCCTGCTGCGGCTGATGAAGGCGTTCGAGGGGCGCGAACCGCGACGGTGGGTGCTGCATTCATCCATTTCCACCGTGCTCGGCGGCCTCGCGCTCGGGGCCTACTCGGCCGCCAATGCCGTGCTCGACGCACTGGCGGAAGCCGGCGGCGACCGATGGCTCAGCGTCGATTGGGATCTGTGGGACAACGCGGGCGAGGCACAAGCAGCCTCCTTGCCGAACCCGATCTATCCGTCCGAAGGAAGCGATGCGTTCCTTCGCCTGCTGGGCGCCGACATCGGGCGCCGCGTTATCGTCGCCGTCGATGATCTCGCGGGGCGTCTGCGTGCGTGGGTCCGTCACGCCCCCGCATCGGGCAGGGAAGCTGTGGCCGTCGAACGGCATCCGCGTCCGAATCTGGCAAACGCATACGCCGAGCCTGGCACGGAGACCGAGCGCGATCTGGTCGACATCTGGGGCGAGCAGCTCGGAATTTCCGGCATCGGGATCCATGATCGCTTCTTCGATCTCGGTGGACACTCGCTTCTGGCCGTGCAGGTGGCGTCCGAGATCCGCGATCGCTTTCAGATCGACATGCCGGTCCTCAAGCTCTTCCAGGCGCCAACCATCGCCGAGCTCGCCGTGCTCATCGACCGTGCGCGATCGGCGGACGGCGACGCGGGCCAGGCGCCGTCAGCGCCGCCGGCCGCCAGACCCTCGGCCACGCCGCTCGAGGGCGAATCGGCTGAAGCGGCGGCCAAGGCGACCTATCGCGACTTCTACGACGACGTGACCAGACGGTTGGAGCGGTCGGGTGTGGGAGACGCGTCATTCTTCCTCAACTACGGCTATGTACCGCGTAACGACGGAGACGAAGCGCAGTTCGCGGTGCCGGAGGGCGTCCCTAACCCGAGCTCGATCAGGCTGGCGTTCGAGCTGATTGGCGCGACCGACCTGAATGGCCGCCGCGTGCTGGACGTCGGTTGTGGCCGCGGCGGCACTGTGGCCCTCATCGCCGAGCGCTTCGATGCCACGGTCAGCGGCGTCGACTTGTCGCCAGAGGCGATCGCGTTCTGCCGGCGGATACATCGCCATCCTCGTGTGCGATTCGAGGTTGGGGACGCCGAGCACGTGCCGTTCGAGGATCGCAGCTTCGACGCGGTCACCAACATCGAGTCGTCGCATACCTATCCCAACCTTCGGGCCTTCTTCGCTGAGGTCGCGCGGGTGCTCGCCGCCGGCGGTCTGTTCCTTTACACCGACCTGCTGCCGGTGCAGCGCTGGATGGAGGTGCGGGCGCTGCTCGGGCCTCTCGGGTTCCAGATGCTGAGCGAGCGTCACATCACTCCGAACGTGCTCGCCTCGTGTGACCAGGTGGCCGTCACGCGCGCGCGGGCGTTCGGCGGCGCCGACGCGATGATCGACAACTTCCTCGCCGTGCCTGGCTCAGCCGTCTACGAACAGATGCAGTCGGGGACGTGGGAATACCGAATCTTGCGGGCCGTGCGGGGGTGAGCTGCGTCCCTGCGCCTCCGGGCGGTCGCGGAGGCTTGGAAGACGCGCACGTGTACTATTGCCACACCAAGCAGATCGACGAGGCGCAGTATGGCGCGCTCCGCGCGCTGCTCTCGATTGGGGAGCGGGCACGCGCTGACGCCCTGTGGCGCGCCGAGGACCGGCGGGACTACGTCGCGGCCCACGCGCTGCTGCGGCGAGCGCTGGCTTCCACCACGGGGAGAGGTCCCGAGGAGCTGGTCTTCGAGCGGGACGCGCTCGGCAAGCCGTTCCTGGCGCAGGCAGGACAAGCGCCTCCGCGTGACTTCAGTCTGAGTCATTCAGCCGGTCTCGTGGCGTGCGCGATTTCCGCTGCACACGCGATCGGCATCGACGTCGAAGCCATCAACGGCGCGATCGACGTATCCCGCATTGCAGCGCGCTACTTCACGGTGGAGGAGGCGACGGCGCTCGTGCGATGTCCGGTCGAGGATCGGGCATGGCGGTTCTTCGAGCTGTGGACGCTGAAGGAAGCGCTGCTCAAGGCGGCGGGCATCGGGCCTGCGACCACACTCGACCGTGTGTCGTTCCGCGTGAACGGCGGGCGAGTCCACCTCGTGTCGGCACCGCCGGAGATCGGGATGGCGTGGACGTTGGCATTGATCGACATCGGTCGCTCGCATACGTTCGCCACTGCAGTCGGCGCGTCAACGAGTCGCATGGCAGTCACCCGGCTCACGCTCGCGCGCCTCCTTCAGGGGACGTTCCCGCCCAACCCCGAAGAATGTGCCGGTGCGATCGGTGCGTGTGAGGACGATTTCCGCGCTCATCCGTCCGGCGTGGCCACACATCCACAAGAGGATCGCGCATTACGGCGGGACACGCCGTCGACGTAGGACGAGCGCGAGGGGATCGCGTTGATCTGTCCGCCGAAGGCATAGTACCGTTAGGCTCGAGCTGCGCAACCTGCTGCTTCAGATCATTCCCGCGGCGCTGGCGCTCGTCGCGATCGCGTCCTGGTTGGCCGGCGGCCTGTCCGTGGAGTTCGGGCCGTTCCGACTGTCGGCAACTGATCCAGCGCGAGTGGCGCTGCAGGCCGCGCTCACAGCCCTGGTTGCGGCGATCCTATCGAACCGACCAGCACAGTCGACGCGCGTCATACTCGGGTGCGTCGCCGTCCTCGTGACGGCCCCGCTCGATTCCACGCCGCGCCAGGTCGGCGACGGCAACGAGTACATGGCGATGGCGATCAACCTGAGTCATGGCCGCCCCCCCGCGCTGTCGGCCGATGATCGCATCGCTATCGACGGCGAGCTCGCCGCGCTCGGGAGCACCTTCGCCGTTCCGCCAGAGGATGCCACACTCATCGGCGTCGACGGTCGCCAGGACTTCGTTCACTTCTGGCTGTATCCACTGATCGTTGCGCCGTGGCTTGCCGCCGCGCGGGCCGTCGGCCTGCATCCGAACACCGCATTCACCCTCGTGAACGCGGTGGGTATCGCCCTCCTCGCGTTCTACCTCGTCCGCCGCGGATACGCGATCGGCGCCGGCCTGCTCGTGGCTGGACCGCTGCTGTGGTGGATCGACAAGGCGCACACGGAAGCGTTTCTGTTCGTGACGGTTGCGTTCGCGATGCTCCTGGTTGAGAGCAGGCCGGCCCTCGCGCTCTTCTGCGCGGCGCTGGCGGCTGCGCAGAATCCCGCCGCGATCGTCGTCTTCGGCGGCGTCGCCGCGCACGGCCTGCTCGATCGTCGTCGTCCGATGCGCACGGCGCTCGCCGCGGTGGGGTGTGCCGTCGTCCTCGCGCTACCGCTCGGGTACTACATGTGGCACCTGGGAAAATGGTCGCCCCTCGCCACAACCATTGGTCGCGACATCCCCGGACTTCGCGCGCTGCTGACGCCTCTCGTCGATCTGAATCTCGGCCTGATTCCGTATGCGCCCGTCCTGGTGGGCTGCGCGGTGTTCGCGCTCGCAGCCAGACGCAGCCGGCTCGGAGCCGTGACCGTCGCGGTGATCGCCGCGCTCCTCGTTGTGTTCGCCCAATCGGTCAACGTGAATCACGGCGGCAGCCCGGGGATCAGTCGCTACGCGATCTGGATACTGGCGGTGCTCACGCCGTTCATCGCGCACGGCGCCGAGCGCCTCGCAGGTCGACCATGGCTGCTGGCGGTGCTCGTGGTCATGTCCGCCGGCCTGTCGTTGTTCGCTTTTCGGCCCGCTGCAATCGAACGGTCTGGAGGGGGGCCCAGCCTGATCGCAGACCTCATGTGGACCAGATGGCCGGGACTGGACAATCCCATCCCTGAGGTGTTCGCCGAGCGAATCACCGGCCGCGACGGAGCGCCACCGGTGCCGGCCGCGACAGGCAGATGCGAGAAAGTGCTCATCCGGGGCGATGGTCAGCGGGCGTGGTGGCCATTTCCGTGTGCGCCTCGCGAGGCACCGCCGAGGTGCCTCGCCGCCGGATCGTTCTGCTACGCACACGGCGCCGCGTTTGTCGGTGCTCCCGCGCAAGCGGGGTTCGCCTTCGATGCGGTCGAGGAGCGTGCGTGGGCCGTCGGGCACCAGGACCGCTTCGCAGCGCTGCTCGAGGCGATCGGCGACAATGCCCGCATCATGCGGCTCGGAGAGAATATCCTTCGCGTGGTTGGTGGCGAAGGTCTCCCACCGCTGTTCATCGTCGAAGGGACGATCGGTACGGCGGTCTGGGCGCGCACGGAGGCGCTCGACCCCATTCTTCGTGTGCGTGTCTCCCGCGCGTCGACGCTGGAGATTCGCGATGCGCCTTCCGAGGCGCGCCTGAGCGTGGTCCAGCTCGAGCCAGGGATTCATGATGTACGGTTGCCACAGGAGCAATCGCTGCTCGTCGTCGTGGCGGATGCGGCGTCGTCGACGTCCGGCTGAAGCCGGCAGCCATATCGCGACTGAACCGCATCGGCAGAACGGGCGCGGAGCGTGGCGAGTCCACCTCGTCTCGGCACCGCCGGAGATCGGGATGGCGTGGACGCCGGCATTGCTCGACGTCGGCTGCTCGCACACGCCCTCGAAGGTGCGTGACGACCTGAATCGCGCCGCACCTCCTCACTTCTAGCGCGTCACCTCGAACACGATGAACTTCAGCGTCGGGCTCGCCGCCACGATTTCGTGCGGCACGTTCTCGGGGATCAGTAGAAAGTCCCCAGGCCCCACCGGGTGATCCGTCCCTCCGACGATCGCCTTTCCGAAGACGTTGCCCGGTGCCTGCGTGGCGGTGCCCGCGGTGGGGGCCGCTGCGCCCTCGATCTTGCCGCCAGTCCTGATCGTCGCAGTGCCTTCGATCACCGCCCACATCTCGCCTTCCTGCTGATGGATGGCGGGGCGCTGGGGGAGCTTGCGATGTTCGATCGACAGCCGCCAGACTCCGATCCGCTCCACGACCGTATGTTCCTGGGTCGGCCGATCCTCGGTCATCTTCTGAAGCTGGGCGCGGATGGCGCCGGATGTGAGGAGCGTCGCAATGGTGTCGTTGGACGGCGCCCTCGGCCCGGCCGGCGCAGCCCCTCTGCCGGCCTGCTGCATTGAAGAGGACGCTGAGAACATCAGGATGAAGCTGCACACGGTCGCGATGGTTCGCATCTGGATTCCTCCTATGGCGATTCCAGTTCGATACTTCGAGGGGAGACCACATTAACTCGCGACCGCGCCGCAGGCAAACAGCGAACCATGGCTGCGGGCGATGCGGGGCTCGTCACCCCCGCAACATCGTGGAAGCTGACCTCGCCTCATCTGTCGGCGAGGACATCGCCGATGGCTGCAGGGCCCGCGGTCCGAGATCGCGCCGAATCCGTGCGGTCGCACGTGGTACCGGACTTGCCGCATCGTCGATGCGCCAGTCCAAGAAAGGGACGCGGGTTCATGCGCACGATGCCTGTGTATCTTTCGTTCGCGGCATCGTCCCGGCCGTGCAGATCGTCGGAGAGGCCGGACAACCGCCGGGATCGCGCGTCTGGACGTTCACAGTGATCGATTCGGCCCTCTGACGAATGCCGCGATACCAATCGCGCTCGAGCTCGCCGGTCGGACCGCACCGACACTTGGCGCCGGCGGCGGGATCCTGGTTCGTGGCGGGCCGCTGCTCTTCGATCTCGGCTATCGCTACAAGCAGATCTTCGCGAACGATCTCCTGCGGTTCGCCCTCGGGTTCGGGCAGGCGCTCCGCACGCATCAGGCGCGGGTTGGCGTAGGCGTGCGTTTCTGAGGATCGGACTGTTCTGACAGCTCCTGGAGGACAGGCGAGACCTTCACGAACGCGTCAACCACCGCTGGATCGAAGTGCGTGCCTCTGCCCCTGGCGATGAATGCAACGACGTCGCTGTGCTGCATCGCCGCCTGATAGGCGCGGCGGGAGCGGGCGGCGTCGTACACGTCCACGATCGCCACCAGCCTGCCCGCGATTGGGATCTCCGGCCCGCGTAAGCCCTGCGGATACCCGGTACCATCCCATTTCTCGTGATGCGAATAGACGATGTCTTTGGCGATGGTCAGCGTCAGGTCGTCGCGCACACCAACCTCTTGCTCCGTTCGGAGGATGATGTCGCGGCCGTGCACGGGATGCTGACGCATCACGTCCAGCTCCGCCGGGGTGAGCACCCCGGGCTTGTGCAGCAGCCTGTCCGGGATCCCCACCTTGCCAATGTCATGGAGCGGTGCGAGGGTCGAGATCAGGTCGATGCGTTCAGGGGTCAGGGCGCCGCAGTAATCGGGATGCGTGGCGAGCTCGCGCGCGAGCACGCGCGTGTAGTGCTGGGTTCGCCGCGAGTGGCGCCCGGTCTCCGTATCCCTGATTTCCACGAGCGAGAGGAGCGCCTGGACCATCACGCGCCTCGTCATCGCCTGGTCACGGTCGGCTCGCTCGGCGCGGGTGCGCTCGATCACGACCTGACCACCGGTCATGACCATGAGGGCAGAGGAGAGGCTCATCGTCGGAAACAGCGGCGACAGGAATGCGTCGCTCTGATAAAGCAGCGCGATGGCGACAGTCCAGAGGGTCGCGACGCAGACGACCGCCCCGGCCGCCCCCACTGCCAGACCGAACCGCGCGGTAACGACAGCGGCGAGCAGGCCGAGGGCGAGGGCGACAAACGCCTCGACCATGACGGCGTGCCCGGGGCGATGCAGGAAATCCCGCTGCAGCAGGTTGTCGGCAACCGTGGCCTGGACTTCCACACCGGTAAACAGCGTGTCGAGCGGTGTCGACACCACCTCTCGCGTGCCCAGCGCGCTGGTTCCGACGAATACGATCTTCTCCATGAACGCACCCGGATCGACCTCACGGTTGAGCACGTCCACGGCCGACACGTACGGGAAAGTGCGTTTCACCCCTCGATAGCGGAGCAGAAGATTGCTCCTGCCGTCGAGCGGCACATCCACGCCGACACTCGGAGGACGCCGGTCTGCATCCGCGGCTTCGCCCTTGTTGTCGCTCGAAATCGTCAATGTCGATGCGTTCACATTCACGACGCGGAGCACGACCCCGCGGGTTCCCGTGGCCGCGGATACGGCGGCCAGCGCCAGAGAGGGGTAGACGCGCCCGCCGAGCTCCGCGACCAGCGGTACGCGTCGGAGAATTCCGTCGGCGTCGGGCCCCGCATTGAGAAACCCGGAGGCGGCGGCGGCCTGTGCAAGGCTCGGCAGGTTGCACACGGCGGCCGTGGCCCGAAAGAACGGATCATCCGCATGCTTGTCACCCTCGCCAACCACGGCAAGCCCGAGCGGGTGCTGCACGCACTCGCGCGGGGCTCCGCCGGCGTCGTCGAAGATGAGCGCATATCCCAGGACGACCCGGCTGGCGCGAAGTATGTCGGCGAGCGCCGCATCGGGGCTCACACCCGCCTCCCCGAACCGGTCCGATTCCGCAAACACGATGTCGAGCGCAACCGTTGACGCACCGAGATCCCGCAGGTTGGTGATCAATCGGCCTACAATGTCGCGACGCCAGGGCCACTGGCCGATGGCCGTCAGGCTCCGCTCATCAATGTCCACGATCACGATTCTGCCGCCCGGCGGATGGGTGCCGGCGGCGCGAACGATCGTGTCGTACAGGCGCCATTCGACCCGGGCGAGTGCAGACGGGCGGTAGACGCAGAGCGCGGCTGCGATGAGGGCCGGCGCCGCTCCGCACAGCAGGACGACCCGACGCGGCCGCTGACTCATCTGACCGAAATGTCGACGCGCCGATTCCGCGGCTCGGATACCCCGTCGGCCGTCGGGATCAGGGGATCCGACTCGCCGTGTGATGTGACCGTGATCGTCGACGGGTCGAGGCCGGCACTGATCAGGTAGAGGCGGACCACGCCGGCACGGTTGCGTCCGAGTTCGAAGTTTGCCTGTCTCGATCCCGTGGTGTCGGTGTGGCCGATGATGAGAAGCTCGGGAACGGGGTAGTTCTTGATAGCCCACAGGATCTCGGGGACGGTGGACCGGCTGGCCTCGGTCAGCTCGTTCGAATCGAACCGGAAGTAGAGCGTGAAGACCTGCGGCGCAGGCGGCAGGGCCGAGAGCGCGTCGGCGAAGATCCGTCGCTCATCGGACGCTCGCAGGCGTGCGGCGTTGGATGGTGGTCGATTGGCGGATACGAAGGTCGCATCGTGAGGCGCGTCGAGGTCGGTTGCCCCTGCCGCGTTCGAGACGGTCGCGCGACCTGAAGTGCCGGCGTCGCCGTCGGGGAGCAGCACGACGAGCGTCTCTCCCGGTCGCTCGGGAACCTGAACCCGCACGGGCGCGCAAGCCCCCCCAACTCCGCAGGCCAGTAGCGTGATGAGGAGCGCGGACGATGGCGTCCCGTTCATTCCGGCACGACGCGTACAGCCAGGGTCGTTCCACGAACACCGACGATGGCTGCCGGCGTTTCAAGATGCACCGCGTCGGGCGACAGCTTGGCGATTCGTCCCGACACGTACGCCGCGACGCCACGAACGACCTTGAGCACGAACGCGAGACGTCCCTCTGACGGCGCGTACGCAAACCGATCGAGGCTCACCTCGCTGCCGGGACCGAGTGAGACCCGCGTGTCATCGTTCAGCGTGATCCCGATACGGCCGTCTGTCCCGGTCCTGATCCTGTCTGCCTCGTGGACCGGCTGTCCAACCCGGGCCGGGAGAACCGTCCCTCCGCGAACAATGGAAACCGAACCCGAAGCGATCTTGACGTGTCCGGCTGGCTGCTGAGCGAATGTCGGCGCCGCCGCGAGCACGAAAGCGGCCACCCCAGGCCAGCTTCGAAGAGTCGTCATGCGGCAGCCTGGTGGCAAGCACCGTACCTGGGAACGGGGCCAGACAGCCGCTGTACGCGCCGCTCGCGACTTACAGATTCCGCCGATCGCTGACAGATTCGAGCGCGGTCTTATCACCACGTCCGCCGCCGACCTCGGAGTTCGACAGTGTCATTCCCGGACCCATTGGCGGGCCGGTCGACTGCCGGCTCCTGGCAGGCGCAGACGATCACTGGCTGATCGTTCCGCTGGAGCAGATGGTAAAGGCGAAGCCGGGTTCGTCGCCATTGCCCGGCGTAATCGCGTTCTGAACGAGTCGAACGTCGTTCACGCACACATTTCGCGTCACGGCTACCGTAGGGTTTTCATCGCACGCGTTCTGATCGTTCACCCGCAACGACACGCGGGCATTCACGGGGACGTCTGTGAATGTGATCTCATAACGCTCTATCGGGGATTCAATCTGCACGGCCGACTGCGGAACGACCGCGATTACATCATCGTCGGCGTCGGCTTCAACCCTGGCGCTCGCGATCATCACGCGCGGGAGCGAGCTGAAAGAACGCGTGCCGAGCGCGACCAGGTTCTACAAGAACCACGTGCTGGCCAACGAGATCTTGTGAGTGGCGAGCGCGCGCCGGTCCCGTTGATCTGCCCGCCGAAGGCATAGTACCGTTACGTCTTTGTGACCGCAGCGAACACGTCGAACGAGCCCCGACCGAACGATCCGAACGTCTCACACGCTCCGAACGCTCCGAACGCCCTCCGTAAGACTCCCCTCGACAGCCGACATCGCTCCTCCGGCGCCAAGATGGTGCCGTTTGCCGGCTGGGAAATGCCGCTCGAGTACTCGGCCATCGCGGCTGAGCATATTGCCGTGCGGACGCGGGCTGGCCTCTTCGACGTCAGCCACATGGGCGAGATCGAGATAGCGGGGAAGGACGCGCTCCCCGCCGTGCAGCGGATCGCGTGCAGCGATCCCGCGCGGCTCGGCATCGGGCAAGCGCAATACGCAGGACTTCTGACTCCAGAGGGTACGTTTCTCGACGATCTCATCGTCTACCGGATGGCGCCGAACCACTTCCTGCTCGTGGTCAATGCGAGCAACGTGGCGAAGGACTACGCCTGGATCAGCGAGCAGGTGAAGGCGAGCGGCGACGCGGTGGCCGTCGATTCGAGCAGCCGATACGCGTTGTTGGCGCTTCAGGGGCCCGCCTCACAGGACGTGCTCCAGCCGCTCACCGGCGTGGACCTCGCGTCCATCGCCGCATTCAGCTTTGCCTTTGGGGAAGTGGCCGGCGCACGCGTCACGATCGCACGCACCGGCTACACCGGTGAGGACGGCTTCGAGATCTTCGTGCCGCCGAACATGGCCGACCGCGTCTGGCAGGCCATCCTCGCGTCCGGCCGGCCGGCCGGTGTCGTGCCTGCCGGCCTCGGCGCGCGCGACACGCTGCGACTCGAAGCCGGCATGCGTCTCTTCGGCTACGACATCGACGAATCGACGACCGTGCTCGAAGCTGGGCTGGGGTGGATGATCGGATGGACCAACGAGCGCTTCATCGGCCGCGATCGGCTGCTCCAGCAGAAGGAGGAGGGCGTCACGCGCAGGCTTGTGGGTTTTGAGATGATCGAACCAGGGATTGCGCGGCACCGGTATCGCGTGGTGCAGAACGAGCGGCCCGTCGGAGTCGTCACGAGCGGTACGCAGACGCCGTACCTCAGGAAGGCGATCGGCATGGCCTATGTGCCGATCGAGCTGGTGCCCACCGGCAGCGAGATTTCCATCGATATCCGTGGCCGAAGCGCACGCGCCCGCGTCGTGCCGATGCCGTTTTACAGACGAGGACGTGATGCCGTATCCGGATGACCGCAGGTACACGAAAGACCACGAATGGATTCGTGTCTCCGGTGACACGGCCGAAGTCGGGATCACCGACTTCGCCCAGCAGCAGCTCGGCGACGTCGTGTATGTGGAGTTGCCCGAGGTCGGTACACGGGTGACCGCCGGGCAGCCGTTCGGGTCGATCGAGTCGGTGAAGGCGGTCTCGGAGCTCTTTGCGCCGATGGGCGGACAGGTGGTCGAGGTCAACGGCCATCTGAAGCAGCACCCGGAGGTCGTGAACGGCGATCCGCACGCGACGTGGATGATCAAGGTCCGCCTGTCGAACCCGGGCGAGGCGGCCGGACTGCTCGACAGCACCCAGTACCAGACGCTCCTTGGCTGACCACGCTCTCGACGCCCACGACTGGTTCGCGCCGCGGCACATCGGGCCGTCCGCCGACGAGCGCGAGGCGATGCTCGCCGCCATCGGCGTGTCCTCGCTGGATGCGCTCGTCGACGAAGCCATTCCGGCCTCGATTCGCCTGCCGCGGCCGCTCCAGCTTCCAACACCAGAGAGCGAGCATCAGTACCTGCGCCGGCTGACGCGTCTGGCGCGTGGCAACAAGACGTTCCGCTCCTACATCGGGCTCGGCTACCACGACACGATCACGCCCAGCGTCATCTTGCGGATGGTGATGGAGAACCCAGGCTGGTACACGCCCTACACGCCGTATCAGGCTGAGATTGCGCAGGGGCGCCTCGAGTCTCTCCTCAATTTCCAGACGATGGTCGCCGACCTGACGGGGATGGAGGTGGCGAACGCCTCGCTGCTCGACGAGGCCACAGCTGCCGCCGAAGCGATGACGCTACTGCACCGCGTCGGGGCGAAGGGGCGCAACCGGTTTCTCGTGAGCGATCGCTGTCTGCCGCACACCATCGAGGTCGTGATGGGGCGGGCCGAGCCGCTCGGTATCGAGGTGCGCGTCGCGACGGTGGACGCGGCAACGGTCGCCGGCGCGGCGCCGTTCGGCGTGTTGCTTCAGTACCCCGACGACGTGGGACTGGTGCAGGACTTGGCGCCGACGATCCGGCAGGCCCACGATGCCGGAGCGCTGGTCGCCGTCGGCACGGATCTCCTCGCCCTCGCCCTCATCGCGCCGCCCGGCGAGATGGGCGCGGATGTCGTCTTCGGCAACTCGCAGCGGTTCGGTGTCCCGCTCGGCTACGGCGGACCGCATGCCGCATTCTTCGCGACCCGTACGAGCTATGTCCGGCAGATGCCCGGTCGGCTCATTGGGGTGTCAATCGACGCCCACGGCCGCACGGCGTACCGGATGGCACTCGCCACACGCGAACAGCACATTCGACGCGAGAAGGCGACTTCCAACATCTGCACTGCGCAGGCGCTGCTGGCCAACATGGCGGCGATGTACGCCGTGTATCACGGACCCGACGGTCTCCGCATCATCGCTCGGCGCGTTCATGCGCTCGCGAGACTCCTTGACTCCGCCGTACGCAGCCTCGGTCTTCGGCAGCTGAACGGCCATTTCTTCGACACGCTCCAGGTAGAAGTGCCTAGTGCGGCGTCGGTGCGGGAGCGGGCGCTCGAGGCGGGCATCAACTTCCGCTACATCGACGACCGTCGCGTGGGCGTCGCGCTCAACGAGACCGTCGACACGTCCGATCTCAACGACATCGTCACCGTGTTTGCGGCGGCGCTCGGGACCCCTGCGCCCGCGGGCAACCCGGACCAGGTGCGAGGCTCAGACGACCTCTCGCCGCCGCTACGGCGGACGAGCCCATTCATGACCCATCCCGTGTTCAATACGCATCACTCCGAGACCGAGATGATGCGCTACATCCGAAGCCTCGAGCGCAAGGACATCGGGCTGGATACGTCGATGATTCCGCTCGGCTCGTGCACGATGAAGCTGAACGCCGCGACGGAAATGCTGCCGGTCACCTGGGAGCACTTCAGCCGCATGCATCCGTTCGCACCGGTGGATCAGGCGCAGGGCTATGCCGAAGTGTTCCGCGACCTCGAGGTGGCGCTCTGCGAAATCACGGGGTTTGCCGCGGTGTCGCTCCAGCCGAATTCGGGCGCGCAGGGCGAGTTCGCCGGCTTGATGGTGATTCGCGCCTATCACCGGTCCCGCGGAGACGGGCATCGCGACGTGGTGCTCATTCCCGCGTCGGCCCACGGCACCAATCCCGCCAGCGCGGCCATGGCCGGCATGCGCGTGGTCGTGGTGGCATCGGCGCCAAGGGGCGACATCGACGTCGAGGACCTCCGCGCGAAGGCCGCGGAGCACCGGGATCGCCTCGCGTGTCTGATGGTGACCTATCCGTCGACGCATGGCGTCTTCGAAGACGAGATCCGCACCATCTGCGCCGTCGTCCATGCGCACGGCGGACTGGTGTACATGGACGGGGCGAACATGAACGCGCAGGTCGGCCTGACGAGCCCCGCGCTCATCGGCGGCGACGTCGGCCACCTGAATCTGCATAAGACGTTTGCTATCCCGCACGGCGGGGGAGGCCCCGGCATGGGGCCGATCGGCGTGGCGCCGCACCTGGCGCCGTTTCTGCCGCGGCATCCGCTCGTCGACACGGGGCGCCCCCACGGAATTCACGCCGTCTCCGCCGCGCCGTGGGGAAGCGCCAGTATTCTGCTGATCTCCTACGCGTACATTCGGATGCTCGGTGCGGAGGGGCTGACGAGCGCCACGCGGCACGCGATCCTGAACGCCAACTACATCAAGGTGCGACTGGAACCGTACTATCCGGTGCTCTACGCGCGGGCCACCGGACGCGTGGCGCACGAACTGATCTTCGATCTGCGCCAGTTCAAGGTCTCGGGCATCGACGAAATGGACGTGGCGAAACGGCTCATGGACTACGGCTTTCACGCGCCCACTGTCTCGTTTCCGGTGGCGGGTACGCTGATGGTGGAGCCGACCGAGAGCGAGGACAAGGCCGAGCTCGACCGGTTCTGCGACGCGATGATCCAGATTCGCCGCGAGATCGATCAAGTGGTCACCGGCCGTTGGAGCCGCGACGACAATCCGCTGAAGAATGCTCCCCATACGGCAGAGTCGGTGGCCGTCGACGTCTGGACACATCCGTATTCGCGGGAAGAGGCGGTGTTTCCGCTGCCATTCGTGCGGGCCAACAAGTTCTGGCCGCCGGTCAGCCGGATCGATAATCCGTACGGCGACAGAAATCTGTTCTGTTCCTGTCCAGCCGTGGAAACGACCGTGGCGTAGAAGCCGGTATGCGCATTCTCAACGCCGCGCAAATGCGCGAGGCGGATCGGTACACGATCGAGGAAATCGGTATCTCCTCGCTCGTGCTGATGGAGAACGCCGGCCGCCAGGTCGTCGCGGCGATGGAAGCGGCCTACGAGACACGGCTCGAGGGGCGTGTGGCCGTCCTCTGCGGCCGCGGCAACAACGGCGGCGACGGCTTCGTCGTGGCGCGCACCCTGATTCAGCGCGGCATCGATGCCTCCGTCTTCGTCCTCGGCACGGTGGCAGAGGTCCGCGGCGACGCGCGCACAAACCTCGACATCCTCGGCCGCCTCGGGGCGACCGTCGTCGAGATCGGCGACGAACAGACATGGGAGCTGCACTTCTCCGAGATCTCCCAGTGCACGCTGATTGTCGACGCGATCTTCGGCACCGGCCTCACGTCGCCGCTCGGCGGCATGATGGAAACGGTCGTTGCCGACGTGAACGCGTCGGGCATCCCCATTGTGGCAATCGATCTGCCTAGCGGACTGTCAGCGGACACGCCGCATCTCATAGGCGACTGCATCGATGCCTCGATGACCGTGACGCTCGCCGCCCCCAAGCTGCCGTTGGTGCTGCCGCCGGGCGAGGCGCAGGCCGGCGACGTCGTGATTGCCGATATCGGCATCCCATCCGACGTGATTGACGGCCTCGAGGGGCCTCGCATCGAGCTTCTGACGCCTGGGCAGTTGCGGACGCTCGTCGCTCCGCGCGCGCCCGACTCGCACAAGGGCGACTACGGCCGCGTCACGGTGATCGCCGGATCGCGCGGCAAGACGGGCGCCGCCCACCTGGCGGCGATGGGCGCGCTCCGATCCGGCGCCGGGCTCGTCACTGTGGCAACGCCCGGCTGCTGCCTGCCGATTATTGCCGCCATGGCGCCGGAATACATGACGGAGGCGTTGCCAGAGGGCAAAGGCGGCTCGCTGTCGTCGGCTGCGGTCGATACGGTAGTGGCGCTGCAGCACGATGTCGTCGCCTGCGGTCCCGGGCTGGGCCGCGACGCCGGCGCCGCCGCGTTCGTCCGCGCACTGGTGGACCGAGCGACGGTGCCGCTCGTCCTCGATGCCGACGCACTCACCGTGCTCGCGGACGATCCCGGCGTGCTCACCGGCCGCGAGGAGCGCGAGATTATCATCACGCCGCACCCTGGCGAAATGGCCCGGCTCATTGGCTCGTCGGTCGAGGAGGTGCAGGGCAACCGCATTGAGGTTGCGAGCCACTTCGCCGCCGCCCACCGCGTCTACGTGGTGCTGAAAGGGCACCGCACGATCATCGCGACGCCCGAAGGACACGTCTTCATCAATCCCACCGGGAATGCTGGCCTCGCAACAGGCGGGACCGGCGACGTCCTCACCGGGATGATCGCTGCCTGGCTGGCGCAGTTGCTCGACGCGGAAGCCGCCTGCCGGCTTGCCGTCTTCGTGCACGGCGGGGCCGGCGACCTGGCGGAGTCTGCGGTCGGCCAGGTTGCGATGACTGCCACTGACGTCGTCGCGCGGCTCGGCGAAGCGCTCAACCGGCTGACCAGCGCCGACAAGGACGCGTGACGCGGCTGACGCATTCCGAGGAAGAGACTCAGGCCGTCGCGCGCGAGCTCGCCTCGACGCTCCACGCGGGCGACGTGGTGCTGCTGTCGGGCGAACTCGGCGCCGGGAAGACCGCCTTCGTCCGAGGCCTGGCGGTCGGGCTCGGCATTGACCCGGATGACGTGTTCAGCCCCACGTTCACGCTCGTCCATGAGTATCGCGGCGGCCGGCTCACGTTGTATCACGCCGATCTCTACCGCCTGGAGCAGGCGGCGACCGACGACCTTGGCTTGGAGGAGATGGGCGCGACCGACGGGGTGCTGGCGATCGAGTGGCCCGACCGGTTGACGCACGTGGTGCCGAATGCGGTGACGGTGCGGATCGACATCGCCGGGGAGACGATCCGGCGAATCACTATTCCATCCGGTAGTTCGGCGCTTCCTTCGTGATGGTCACGTCGTGCACGTGGCTCTCGCGCGCGCCGGCGGGCGTGATACGAATCAGCTTCGCCTTCTGCTGCAGCTCCGGAATGGTGGCGGCGCCGCAGTAGCCCATGCCCGCGCGCAACCCGCCTGCGAGCTGGTAGATCATGGCGGCAACACTTCCTTTGTGTGCGACACGCCCTTCGATGCCTTCGGGCACGAGCTTGTCGGGCGCGCGGCCTCCTTCCAGATCGAACTCATCCTGGAAGTAGCGGTCGCGGCTGCCTCGGCGCATCGCGCCAATCGATCCCATGCCCCGGTACTCCTTGTAACTGCGCCCCTGGTAGAGGATGAGTTCACCGGGGCTCTCGTCGGTGCCGGCAAAGAGATTCCCGATCATCGTGCAGCCGGCGCCGACGGCGAGCGCCTTGGCGATGTCGCCCGAATAGCGGATACCGCCGTCGGCGATGATCGGGACGCCGCGGTTCGCCGCCGCTCGGGCACACTCCATGATCGACGTAATCATCGGCACGCCGATGCCTGCGACGACGCGAGTCGTGCATATCGAGCCGGCGCCGATGCCGACCTTGACCGCATCAACGCCTGCAGCAACGAGCATCTCGGTGGCGGCCGCTGTGGCAACGTTTCCGGCGATGAGGTCGGTGTCGGGGAATTCGCGGCGAATGCGTGCGACCATGTCGACCACCCCTTGCGAGTGGCCGTGGGCGGTGTCGACCACGAGCACGTCGACGCCCGCGTCGACCAGCGCCTGCCCGCGCTCGAGCGCGTCGCGCGAGACGCCGATCGCCGCGCCGCAGCGGAGCCGGCCGAGTGCGTCCTTGCACGCATTCGGATACTTGATTTGCTTCTGGATGTCCTTGACGGTGATCAAACCCTTGAGGCGGTAGTTCTTGTCGACGACCAGGAGCTTCTCGACCTTGTGACGATGGAGGATCGCGCGCGCTTCGTCGAGGGTCGTCCCGACGGGGACGCTGTAGAGCGGCGCCTTCGTCATCACCTCGTCGATCGGCCGACTCACGTTCGTCTCGAAGCGCAGATCGCGGTTCGTCAGGATGCCGACGAGCCGCCCCTCCTTGCTCCCGTCCTCGGTGATCGGCACGCCCGAGATGCGGTACTTCTTCATCAGGTCGAGCGCCTCGGAGATGCGGTTGGTGGGCGAGAGCGTAATCGGGTTGACGATCATGCCGCTCTCCGAGCGCTTCACCCGGTCGACTTCGGACGCCTGCTCGGAAATCGAAAGATTCTTGTGGATGACGCCGAGGCCGCCCTGTTGCGCCATCGCAATCGCCATCGCGGATTCCGTGACGGTGTCCATCGCCGAGCTGACGACCGGCACGGCGAGACGAATGTTCCGCGTCAGCCACGTCGAGACGTCGACGTCGGCCGGCAGGACCGTTGAATGCTGCGGCACGAGCAGCACGTCGTCGAAGGTCAGGGCGGTCGCAATACCGGTCTCGGTGGAGGTGGTTGTCAGTTCGTCCAGCTTGAGTTCCATGTCATCCCCACGGCGGACCTGAAGTCCCGCCCTCCGCTACGCCGCCTGGCCGTGACACTTCTTATACTTCTTACCGCTGCCGCACGGGCATGGCTCGTTGCGTCCCACCTTCGGCTCTTCACGCCGGACCGTCTTGATGACGTCGTCGCCGCCCGTGCGCGCCGGGCGCGGCGCACTGCCGCCGAATGGACTCGCGGCCCGAGCCTGCGCGGCCGACGCCGCTGCCGGCGCCGCCCTCGAGCCAGCCCCGGCGAAGGCCGCGACGGCCTCCCCCTGCGGATGGTTCATCGTCAGCGGCATGGCGCGCCGCGGCGCCGGCCGGGCCATCGGTGGCGCTTCCTCGGACACCACCGGCCTGAGGCGGAAGAGATAGTTGACGATGTCTTCCTCGATCCGCCCCTTCATGTCCTGGAAGAGGGCGAAGCTTTCCTTCTTGTATTCGACGAGCGGGTCACGCTGACCGTAGCCGCGGAGACCGATGCCCTCCTTGAGGTGGTCGAGCGAATAGAGGTGGTCCTTCCACTGCGTGTCGACGATCTGCAGCATCACGTCGCGCTCGACGCGGCGCAGCAGCTCCGCCGGCACGACCTTCTCCTTCGCTTCGTAGCTCGCCTTGACCAGCCCCCAGATCGCGTCGGCCATCTCTTCCGCCGACTTCTCCCCAAGGTTGAGCTGCGCGAGCTCCTGTGGATCGAGGGCGAATAGCCGCGCGGCTTCGCGGCTAAGCGCCTCGACGTCCCATTCCTCGACCGGAATGTCCTTGCCTGCGAAGCGCTCGACCTGTCCCTCGAGAATCTCCTCGGCGAGCGCGAGCACGTACTCGCGCGTATCGGCGATCTCGTCTTCGGTCAGGTGGATCCGTCCCTCGAGAATCTCGCGCCGCAGCGTGTAGACGCTCTCACGCTGCTTGTTCATCACGTCGTCGTACTCGAGCAGGTGCTTGCGGACGGAGAAGTTCTGCGCCTCCACCTGCCGCTGCGCCCGCTCGATCGCGCGCGTCACCATCCCGTGCTCGATCGGCACGCCCTCTTCCATTCCGAGCCGCTGCATCAGGCCGGAGATGCGGTCGGATCCGAAGATCCGCATCAGGTCGTCTTCAAGGGAGAGGTAGAAGCGTGAGGAGCCGGGGTCGCCCTGGCGTCCCGCGCGGCCGCGCAGCTGGTTGTCGATACGACGCGCTTCGTGCCGCTCGGTGCCGAGAATGTGGAGACCGCCGAAATTGACCACCTCGTCGTGCTCCGCGTCGGTCTGGCGCTTGAAATGCGCGAAGATGCGCTCCCAGTGCGCGCGCGGCACGCGGAAAAATCCATCGACGTGGAAGAAATAGACGAACTCCTCGTCGTCGACGAATTTTTCCTCGCCGCGTGGAAGCCGTTCGGCCAGCTCCTCGGCAATCATTTGCTGTCGCGCCATGTGCTCGGGATTGCCACCGAGCAGGATGTCGGTGCCGCGGCCGGCCATGTTCGTCGCTATCGTCACCGTGCCCTTGCGGCCGGCCTGCGCGACAATTTCGGCTTCCTGCGCATGGTACTTCGCATTGAGCACGACATGCTTGATGCCGCGGCGCTTTAACATCGCCGAGAGCTTCTCTGACTTCTCGATGGAGATCGTGCCGACGAGCGCCGGCCGACCGGTGTTCTGCTTCTCGATGATGTCGTCGACGATCGCGTCGTACTTTTCCGTCTGCGTCCGGTAGATGAGGTCCGCCTCCTCGATCCGCTTCAGCGGCCGGTTCGTCGGAATGACGATGACGTCGAGGTTGTAGATCTTGGCGAATTCGGCGGCCTCGGTCTCGGCTGTGCCGGTCATGCCGGCCAGCTTGCCGTACTTGCGGAAGTAGTTCTGGAAGGTGATGGTGGCGAGCGTCTGATTCTCGCGCTCGATCTTCACCTTTTCCTTCGCCTCGACAGCCTGATGCAAGCCGTCGCTCCACCGCCGGCCAGGCATCAGCCGGCCCGTGAACTCGTCGACGATGACGACCTGGCCGTCCTTGATCATGTACTCGACGTCGAGGTGGAACAGGTTGTGGGCGCGAAGCCCCTGTTGGACGTGGTGGAGCACAGGCATGTTGACCGGGTCATACAGCCCGGTCGACCCGGGAACGAGCCGGTGGCCAAGCATCTGCTCGGCCCTTGCCATGCCGCTTTCGGTCAGCGTGACGGTCTTGTGCTTCTCGTCGACGAGGTAATCGCCCGTCGTTTCGAGCTGCTCGCGGTCCTCTGCCTTGACGTTGCCCTGCGTGACCGCGCCCTTCTTCAGCTTCGGGATGATGCGATCGACCTCGTAGTACAGGTCTGTTGATTCTTCGGCGGGACCAGAAATGATCAGCGGCGTCCGCGCCTCGTCGATCAGGATGCTGTCGACCTCGTCGACGATGCCGAAGTGATGACCGCGCTGCACCATCGAGTCGAGCTCGAACTTCATGTTGTCGCGCAGATAGTCGAAGCCGAACTCGTTGTTCGTGCCGTACGTGATATCTGCCCGGTATGCCACCTGCCGCTGGGCGTCGGTCAGCTCGTGTTGAATGACGCCAACGCTCATGCCGAGGAAGCGGTAGATGCGCCCCATCCACTCGGAATCGCGGCGCGCCAGGTAATCGTTGACGGTGACGACGTGCACGCCTTTGCCGCCGAGCGCGTTGAGATAAGCAGGTAGGGTTGCGACGAGCGTCTTGCCTTCGCCCGTCTTCATCTCGGCGATCTTCCCGGTGTGCAGCACCATGCCGCCGATGAGCTGCACATCGAAATGCCGCATGTTGAGCACGCGGCGCCCGGCTTCGCGGACGACGGCAAAGGCTTCCACCAGCAGATCGTCAATCGACTCGCCGTTGGCGACGCGCGTGCGGAACTCGATCGTCTTGTCGCGCAGCTGCTGATCGGTGAGCGGCTGCGTCTGCGATTCGAGCGCACCGATGGCGCCCACACGCGGAACCAGGCGCTTCAGTTCGCGCTCATTCTGCGTGCCGATGACCTTCGCTAAGAGTCGCCCGATCACGGAAAGATATCCTTTCGATTGTAGCCGATACGGAGCTCAGGCCCCGACGCGACGCCCGGGTCTGACCCCCGAAAAGGACCCGCGCGAATGGAGGACGCTTAGCGGCGGGCCGGCTGCTGCGTGAGCAGCTGGAATGGTTTCGGCGTGACCAGCTGGAGCGGCTTCTGCGTGAGCAGCTGGAGCGGATTGATCAGCCGTCCGTTGGCCAGCACCTCGTAGTGCAGGTGATAACCGGTCGTGCGGCCGGTGCCGCCAATCAGGCCGATCGTGTCGCCGCGTTCGACCTGCGCGCCCCGCTGGACCAGAAAGCGCTGAAGGTGGCCGTAGCGCGTCTCCAGACCGAAGCCGTGGTCGATCACGACCAGGTTGCCGTACGCGCCCTCATAGCCGGCATTGCGGACAGTGCCCGCAGCTGTGGCGTAGACAGGCTGGCCGCGCTCGCCGGCGATATCGAGGCCGGAGTGGAAGTCCAATCCACCGGTAATCGGATCGCGGCGCCGACCCATTCTCGACGAAAGCCAGCCGTACGCGGGCCACATCGACGGGGTCGCATTGGCGAGCGCGTTGCGGCGCTCGACGTTGCGCGCGACGACATTCAGGCGATCTTCGAGGCTTCCGAGAAGCGCGCGCAGGAGGCCGAAGGTGTCTTCGGGGTTCGCCAACGCAGAGAGCGTCCGCGCGTACGAGAGATCCTCGAGCGACGCACCCGTCGTTGTGCCGCCCATCGCGCGGGACCGCACGATCGCCGGCAGCCGATTCATCGCGCTCGCCAGGTTCGGGTCGAGCGCTGAGCGCGTGCTCAGATCGGTGATCGCGGCCTGCAGCGACTCGATCTGCCCCGCCAGTGCCTGGGTGGCCTCGCGGTAGTTCGAGTTCTCCATGACCAGCTTTTCGTGGCTGGTGCGAAGTGTGGCGACGTCGTTCCACCCCTTCAGGGCGGCTCCGAGCCCTATCAGGACTGGCGTCGCGAGTACGATGCTGAGGACCACGGCGGCCGGCCGCAGCGAGATCGTCGCCCGGTGCACCACGCCGGTGCGGCGATCAGCCATCAGAATTGTGAATCGCCGTGAAGGCATCCGTTACTGGGGTGGGGGGTAGGAGCTGAGCCTACCATACATACGGTTCAGCACCCGTCCAAAAAAGAGTGCTTAGGCGAAGAAAGACCGAAGCGATCGCGTACGTCGTCGGAGCGGCTGTCTTGTTCTCCACGGGCGGGGCGGCGATCAAGACCGATGCGTTCTCGGCGATGCAGATCGCCTCAATTCGATCCGGCATTGCCGCGGCAGTGCTGCTGCTGTGCTTCCGGGACCGCGCCCGATGGTCCCTGCCCGCCGCGGCGGTCGGGATCGTCTATGCCGCAACGCTCGTGCTCTTCGTCGCCGCGACAAAACTGACGACGGCCGCAAGCGCCATTTTTCTGCAATCGACAGCTCCGCTGTACGTGGCTCTGCTCGGCCCCGTGCTCGTTGCCGAACGCTTGCGGGCGCGCGACATCGGCATTCTGGTCGCCGTCGTCGTCGGACTGGCGTTGTGCCTTGCCGGAGGGGCGGAGACGACGCGCACAGCCCCGGATCCGTGGACCGGTAATCTGCTGGGCGCCATGTGCGGCGCGACGTGGGCGCTCACACTCATGGGACTCCGTTGGGGCGCCCGTACGCATCCCGATCTCGCGATCTCCGCCGTCGTCACCGGCAACCTGTTCGCGTGCCTCGCCGGCGCGCCGGCCCTGTGGCCATTGCCGGCGCCGCCGGCGGTCGAGTGGGCCACTCTCGTGTACCTCGGAGTCTTCCAGATTGGGGTTGCCTACATCCTGTTGACCAGCGCGATGGGAGAGCTGCCGGCCTTGCAGGTGTCGTTGATCCTCCTCCTCGAACCGGCGCTCAACCCTCTCTGGGCGTGGCTCGTCCGGGGCGAAGCCCCTGGCGTCTGGGCGCTGTTCGGCGGAATGGTGATCCTGGCGGCCAGTGGAACGAAGGCGTTTATGGACGCGGCGGGGGAAGAGGCGTAGGATTTCTCCGGGCGGAATCATGCACGGCACCTCATCGATTCTTCTTCTGTGTGCGCTGTCGCTGGCCCAGCCTGCTATCGCTCAAGACTGGACCGAGTACACGAATCGCGTCGATCGCTTCACGGTTCCCGCCCCCGGCGAGCCGAAGGTGGACACGATGACGTGGGACTCCGAGTACGGCGCGATGTTTCCCGGGCGCGTCTATAGCTGGACGCAGGGCCGAAACCGCTACTCGGTTACGGTAATTGATTACACGGACGCCGAGCGAATCCATTCCCAGGTCAACCACATTGCCTATCAAGGGGGACCCGGTTATTGGACGATCGACATCATGGCGTCGATCGATTACGCCGCCACGAGGTACCGGCAGAAGCCGGGCGTAACAGTGACGTACGACGCCTGGAACTACATCGAGCGGGTGACGGGACACAACCTGCAGTTGACGAATCCCGACGGCACGCGATCGTACGTGGGTATCTACCTGCACGAGAACCGGCTGTACATCCTCGACGCGACGGCGCCGCCCGACCAGCCGCCGCCGATCATCTTCCAGCAGTCGTTCGGCTTTCTCGACGCGGCTGGGAATCCGGTCCAGTACAAGGAGTTCTATTTCAACCGTCTTCCACCGCGGCGGCTGGGAGGCGCGGTCGCGCCGCCTCAGTACGATTCGCAGCCCAAACCCGCGCGATAACACGTGGGATCGCCACAGACCTTCGTGCTCGTGCTTAGTGACCTTGGTGTTCTTTGTGGAAGAAGCGTCTGCGTGTTCTTGACAGTCTTGATTCATAGTTCACTTACTCCACGAGCCGATATTGCAGCGCCTCTGCCACATGCTCCGCAGAGACGCAATCCGAGTCAGCCAGATCTGCGATCGTGCGTGCCACCTTGAGCACGCGGTCGTAGCCGCGTGCGCTGAGGGCGAAGCGCTCGATCGCTCGCCGGAGTAGCATTCGCCCCGCGGCATCGGGGGTGCAGAACGTCGCGACCGAGGCCCCCCGCACGTCCGCATTCATGCGCGTCCCACGCCCGTCATAGCGTCGCTGTTGCGCCGCCCGCGCTGCGCAGACGCGCCGGCGCACGCTCGTCGTCGATTCGCCCGGCTGCGCATCGGCAATCGCCTGCACCGGAACCGCCGGAACGGTCACGGTGAGGTCGATCCGATCGCGGAGCGGCCCTGAGAGGCGGCCGCGGTATTTCGCCACCTGCATGGGCGTGCAGCGACACTGGCGGCGTTCGTCGCCGAGAAAGCCGCACAGACACGGATTCATGGCCGCGACCAGGACGAACCGGGCGGGGAAGACCGCTGTCCGCGCCGCCCGGGCAATCGTCACGCATCCCTCCTCGAGCGGCTGACGGAGGACCTCGAGCACGCGCCGGTCGAACTCCGGCATCTCGTCGAGAAAGAGCACGCCGTTGTGGGCGAGCGAGATCTCGCCAGGCCGCGGAATGGCGCCGCCGCCCACGAGCGCCACGTTCGAGATCGTATGGTGCGGCGCGCGAAACGGGCGCGCCGCGAGCAGTCCGGTGCCGGGTGGCAGCGCGCCCGCCACGGAATGGATCGCCGTGCACTCGAGTGCCTCGTCGAAGGTGAGCGGCGGCAGAATTCCGCTCAGCCGCCGCGCGAGCATCGTCTTGCCGGCGCCCGGCGGGCCGCTGAGCAGCAAATTGTGGCCGCCGGCGGCGGCGACCTCCAAGGCGCGCCGTGCGAGCAGCTGGCCGCGCACCTCCGAGAGGTCGCCATCGATCGATGGGGCCGCCGTGTACGCCGGCCCGGCGCCCCGCACGCGCTCGGCCGCATCGGGGTTGTTGAGCGCCTCAACCGCCTCTGGAAGCGACCGTGCCACACATACGTCGAGCCCCTCGATCACGCACGCTTCGGCGGCATTCTGCGGCGGGAGGAGCAGGCGGCGCAGCCCCAGGCGTCGCGCAGCAATCGCAATCGGCAGCACGCCGCGAATGCCGTTGAGCGCGCCGTCGAGCGACAACTCACCGAGGACGACGGTGTCGTCGATGGCACGCCGCGTCAGCTGACCGGAGGTCGCGAGCAGTCCGAGCGCGATCGGCAGGTCGAACGCCGATCCAGCCTTCCGCACATCGGCCGGCGCCAGATTGACCGTAATCCGGTGCGGCGGGAAGACGAAGCCCGAATTCCGAATGGCGGCGCGGACGCGGTCGCGGCTCTCGCGGACCGTGGCGTCGGGGAGTCCCACCATCGTGAAGTGGGGAAGGCCGAACGACACGTCCACCTCGATCTGCACTGGATACGCCTCGATGCCGAAGACGGCGGCACTCTGCAGGCTGGCGAGCATGCCACCCGTTCATGCAAGGCGCCGCGCCAGAAGCGGCAAGCCGAGACCACACGACATCCACGGCTCTCCGTCCACGTCGCCTGCGCGGTACGCAGAATTTGCCACCTGCGACGCACGGCGAATGGTTCAGAACTGCAACCGGGGTGGTATCCTTCGACATCCCAGTCGAGAGCCGAGGTGCCATGCTCGAGGCCCTGAAGAATCTTGCCGGTGGTGGCAAGGCAGAGAAGCAGCAGCGAGAGCTCGAAACGCTGATCGAGACCGCGCGTGAGGAACGCAACGCCCTCAGCACGATGCTGACGCAGGTGACAGCCCGGAGCGCCAAGCTGGTCGACCTTCGCAAGGCGCTCGAACAGGTCGAAACGAAGGCGACCACGCTCGACGGTCTCGCCACGAAGATCGAGGCGCTGGAGCGGCGGGGCGACGCGCTGGCCGAGGTCGAGAAGCGGATACAGACGCTCGCGGATAGCGCCGCGCTGGCGCAGAAGCAGGCCGAGAAAGTCGAGGATCTCTCGTCGCAGGCCACGGCAGCCCAGGCCAGCCTGGAGGCGCTCAAGCGCGAGCATGCCGCGTTCGAGGAGTTTCGCGGAGACCTTCGTCACGCGTACGCAGAGCTGAAAGATATCCGGCAGTCAGTCGAGCAGGCCGTCGCGCTGCGCGCCGAACTCGACCAGGCCCGCGGCTTCGCGGGACAGCTGTCGCAGGAGTACACCCGACTGCGCGACACGTCGCGCGACGCGCGCGAGGATTCCGCGGCCGCGACCGAGGCCGTACGCGAGGTCGAGCGAAAGCTCGCGCGACTCACGCAACTCCAGGAGCTCAGCAAGGCGACCGAAGAAAAGATCACCACGCTCAACGCGCTGGCTGAGTACGTGGCGCAGAAGACGCGCGTCCTCGAATCGCAGAAGCACGTGATCGACCGTGCCGTGGTTGAAGCCAACCGGCTGAACGACCTGGTCTGGAACATGGACGTGCAGATCAGCCGGGTCGACGACAGCGTGAAGCAGGCGGCGCGTGGCGAGGAGACGCTCGTCCGGATCGATCACATCGTCCAAGAGACCCAGATCAGGCTCGAGGCGGCGACGCGCCTTCGCGATGACTTCGTGCGCGAAACCGCGCGGATGGGCAAGGAGGGTGCCGTCCTGCTCGAGGGCATCCGGTCGTCGCTCGATCGGCTCGCGATCGAGAAACGGGAGATCGAGGCGTTCGAGGCGCGCCTGCAGGCGCTTCACGCCGCCGTGACCGGCGCCGAGCAGCGGATGGAGGCGATCAGCACCCGCGAGCGGCAGCTGGCGCATCTGCCGCAGCGCATCGACGAATTCAGCCGCCAGTTCGTGGACCTGACGAACAGCGCCGAGGACCTCGGGCGCAAGCAGGCCAGCCTCGACACGCTGCAGGAGCAGCTCGGGCAGGTGCAGGAGCTGGCGGCACGCACTGCCGCGCAATATGACGCGCTGCGCCAGAGCCGCGCCGACCTCGAAGCGCTGCGCAAGGAGATCCAGGACTTTCACCAGGCCTACGCACGGGCCACGCAGCTTCGGGAGAAGGTGTCGGCCGACCGCGCCGCGCTCGAGGCCTTTGGCGAACGGCTGGTGGCATTCCGCGCGCTCACGCCGGAACTCGAAGCATCGATGGGGTCCATCCTCCAGCGGCTGACACACATCGACGAGGGCATGAGGCACGCCTCCCGGCTGAGCGAGATGGCCACGCAGCTCGAACGCCAGCTCGCGCGAGTGACCGAACGCATGGAGTTCGTCACCGTCGTCGAAGGACGTCTGAGCGCCCTGCAGGCGCTCGCGGCGGACGTGGACGGAAAGCTCACCGCGCAGCTCGAGCGACGAGCAGAACTCGAGGCGCTGCGAACGCAGTGCGACGGCGTCATCGCGCAGATGCTCGACGCGCAGCAGAAAATCGAGGCCGTCGCCGCGCTGCAGGGCACGATCCTACCGATGGACATCAAGATCTCGATCCTGCAGGACCGGATCGAGAAGACCGGTGAGCGCGTCAAGGAGGTGCAGCGCGAGGAAGAAGAGCTGGCAGCGCAGGAGGCGCGCCTCGCGGAGCTGGTCGAAGCCAGCCGCGCGCTGGCGAGCGAGGTCGCCGAACGGCTGCGACAGACGCAGGCCCTCGACGAGACCGTCTCTCGCGCCGATGCCGCGCGCGAAGAGCTCATCGCCGAATTCGCGCGGATCCAGACACGCCAGCGCGAGGTGATCTCCCAGGTCGAGGCGGCCGAAGACCAGCTCCGCCGCGCAGAGGCGCTCTACAGGGCGCTCGAGCAGCGCCGGTCGCAGCTGGCATTCTCAGAAAAGAAGCTGGGCGACGTCGAGGCGCGGCTGGGCGAGCTGGCGCAGGCCTCCGCGGCCATCGAGCAACAGATGAAGGCGCTCGCCACCCAGGAGTCGGTCATCGAGGCGGTCAAGGCGGAGATCCGGGCCGTCCACGAGATCAGCGCGAAGAGCCGGGCCGACCTGCAATACCTGGCGGGACAGCGGGACGAGGTGGCCACGATCCGCGGCCAGCTCGAGAATCTCCACCTGGTCGCCGGAGTGACCGAGGAAAAGATCACGGCCATCGAGGCGCGTCGACGGGAGGTCGAGCAGGTGCAGGCACGCACCACGCTCATCACGAACCTGCTCGAGGACGTGCGCGTCAACCTCGAAACGGTCAGCGAACAGAAGGCAGTGGTCGATCATCTGACCGAACGGTTGGCCACCGTGCAATTCGTCGTGCAGGAGGCGCAGAACACGTTACGCCTGCTCAACCAGGAGCGAGAGCTCGCGGAACGAATCGAACAGAGCATCCGCCAACTCCGCGCGCGGACGGGATCCGACAAGGACGAGGGGCGGCAGACCGCGTAGTCCTGCCAACTCGCGCGATAGGCTGATGAGCGACAGGCGAAGACAGGCTAATTAGTGGCCGTCGCGTCGCGTGTGGTGAAGATCGTCAGGCGCTGGCCCACTTGGATCGAGTTCGACCGCAGACGGTTCCAGGCCTTGAGCGAGGCGACCGTGGTGCGATAGAGCCGTGCAATCGATGACAGCGTGTCGCCGCGCTTCACGCGATAGGTGACCGACACCCGCTCCGGTGTCGGCGCCGGCGCGGCGCTGGTCTTTACCGCGACCACAGTCGGTTCCGCCGTGGCCTCGGCCGTCGGCGGCGGATTCTCGGGCCGCGTCGCCAGCAGAGCAGGCGCGCGCGGGATCACGAGCCGCTGGCCCGGCTCGAGCTTCGCGCGGACCGACAGATAGTTTGCCTCGGCCAGGTCGGTGCGGCTCACCTTCAGCGTCTTCGCAATCGAGAGCAGCGTCTCGCCCTTCTTGACGGTGTGCCAGTTCAGGGGCGCGAGCTCGGCCGGATCGGTCTGCTCGAGATGCACACGAACGATGTCCACTGTTCCGGACGGGACCTTCAGCTCGTACTCTGTGGCGCTCACCGGCGTGGTCCAACGGCGCAGCTCCGGGTTGAGCTCCTGAATCGTCTGTACCGGCCTCCCGATCCATTCGGCCACTCGACGCAGGTCGATTGGCGTGCTCACCGTGACGGTCTCGTAGCCGAGTGTCTCCACCGCCTGAATGTCAAAACCATACATGGCCGGGTTCCGGGCGATCACGATGGCGGCCAGGATGAGCGGCACGTAGTCGCGGGTTTCGCGCGGCAGAAACCGAGTCGACGCGGCGAGCTTCCAGAAATCGCTGCGACCCGAGCGCTTCATGGCGCGCTGCACCCGCCCCGGTCCGCCGTTGTACGAGGCGAGCGCCAGGTGCCAGTCGCCGTCGAACATCTCGTGCAAAGTCTTGAGATACCGGGCGGCCGCGCGCGTCGCCTTCTCCGGTTCCGCCCGCTCGTCGATGTACCAGTCGTGCTTTAGGCCGTTTTCGAGCGCCGTCCCTCGCATGAACTGCCAGATGCCCTTGGCCTTTGCCCGCGAGAGCGCGGTCGGCTTGAAGGCGCTTTCGACGAGAGGCACGTAGGCCAGGTCGAGCGGCAGCCCTTCGGCCCTGAAGATGCTCTGGATCATCGGCAGGTACTGCACGCCGCGGCTGAGCCCTTCCTCCAGGAACGCCTTCAACCGGCCGGTGAAAAGCTGCACGAACGACAGTACTTTCGCGTTCAGCGGAATGTCGACGTCATGGACGATTGCTTCAAGGTCGGCGGCGACCGCATGCGTCGTTTCGGGCGTCGGCGCGGGAATCTCGAACGTCGTCATCGCAAGGACTTCGTCGATCCCCGCTGGCTCCTGACGCTGCTCGGCGAACCCGTCGCCCTGTGCCAGCGCCGTGACCTCGTAAGCGCTGATGCGCTCGACGAGCAGGTCGAAATGCGCGCGCAGCCGCGGCTCCGTTCGAGCGCCGAGCGGCGACTCCAGAAGAATTTCGAGGGCGCGGTTGAACTCCGTCTTCGCTGAGCTCAGGTGCCCCAGCTGCAGCTCATGTTCGCCGGCCTCGAAGTGGATCGTCGAAACCGCGATGAGCTCGACGATCGAATCGGCCTCAGCTACCGGAGCTGGTGCCGGCGTGGCGGGCGCCGGTGCCGCGTCGGCGATTGGCGATGAAGGCGCCTGTGAGCTCGTCGGAACCCGGGTGGCACAGCCGACAAGGGCGACGCTCAACGCGCCTATCATCCCCGCCCGCGCGGGGCCCCGACTCAGCATAGGGAAGCCACTCTACCATTACGTCAATCGGATGGTCAACAATAAGTCCAACCGAATCAGCAGTTAAAGCGACCTGCGTGCGCAGATGTGAGAAGATCAGGCAGGCCAGCCGGCCTGGATGAACACTCGGTGTGAGTCTCCGAGGTCACGGGCGGCGGGCGTGATGATCGTCTTTTCGCCTACCAGCAGCTTTCGTCCGCCCCGGATGGCCTCGCGCACGTCGTCCTCACAGATGAACCCGGCAGGGGCAGAGGACTCTTTCGGGGCGGGACGAGCGAGGCCTGGCGCGGTCAAGCCGCGTGAGGCCAGGAACTGATCGATTCGAGCCGTCAATGCCTGGGCAGGAATCCCTGCTGGGGCAGGCGGTGACGGCGCCTGAGGAAGCGGGCGGTTGACGCTCAGCGCCGTGACACGTGCAGCTGGCCGCGCGTCGGATGCAGCCACGGCGGGGCGTACCTCATACGCCAGCCGTTTGATGTTGAGTAGATGCCGCGGCGAGATGTTATCGGACGTGATGTTCCCGCCCCACCCGCCGCACCCGAGCGTCATCGCCGGGTCCAGGCCGGTGGTCAAGCCGATGGAGCCGTGAGTGGTGGGCGTGTTGACGCAGATGCGGAACGCCGGCTTCTTGAGACCGAACTGCAGGATGACCTCCTCATTCCGGGAATGGATCGACATGGTGTGCCCCATGCCCCCGTAGCGAAGGATCTGGATACATCGCTCACACGCTTCCTGCCAGTCCTTGACGACATACCACGACAGAATCGGCGCCAGCTTCTCGATCGAGAGTGGATAATCGCGCCCGACTCCCGCCAGCGGCGCCATGAGGACTCGGGTGCCATCGGGCACCGTGATTCCGGCCAGTTGCGCGATCACCGTGGCCGACTTGCCGACCAGCGCCGGGTTGGGCAGCCGCTGCGGCGACACGAACGCCTTACCGACGGCGTCGATCTCAGCCGCGCCCATGAAGTAGGCGCCTTGCGCTTGGAATTCGCGCCGCGCCTCCTCCGCAATCGCCTCGTCGACAACGACGGAGTTCTCCGCCGAGCAGAGGACCCCGTTGTCGAACGTCTTGCCGATCACGATGTCACGGACCGCCTTCTGCAGGTCGGCGCTGCGCTCGATGTAGGCTGGCGCGTTTCCGGGGCCGACGCCATAGGCAGGCTTGCCGGCGCTGTAGGCGGCGCGCACGAGACCCATCCCACCAGTCGCGAGGATCACGGCGACATCCCGATGCTTCATCAGCTCCTGCGTCCCCTCGAGCGTGACGGCTTTCATCAGGCCGATGCTGCCTGCCGGTGCGCCGGCGCGCGCAGCGGCCTCGGCCATGATTTCCACCGTCCGCGTAATGCAGCGAACGGCAGCCGGATGCGGGCTGATGACGATGGCGCAACGCGCCTTGAGGGCGATCAGCACCTTGTAGATGGCGGTCGACGTCGGGTTGGTCGAGGGAATGATTGCCGCCACGACGCCAAATGGTTCGGCAATTTCGACGATCCTTCGGTCCTCGCTCCGGTTGACGACCCCAACAGTGCGGATCGGCCGGATGAACTCGTACACGCGTTGCGAACCGAACAGGTTTTTCTGAATCTTATCGGCGACAACCCCGTATCCGGTTTCGTCCACCGCGAGCCGCGCCAGCGCTTCGGCGTGAGGGGTCACCGCATCGGCCATCGCCGTCACGATCGCGTCGATCTGCTCCTGCGAGAGCTCCGCGAGGCGCACCTGGGCCTGGCGCGCGGCACGGGCGAGCGCGCGTGCCTCCGCAATCGAGGTCAGGTCGTGATCGGAAACCGACGGGCGGTTTTCGGCGGCCACTGCCTACGGCCCTCTGCCTAGTGCTTGGGAAGGATTCGCTCGACGTCGGCGTGCGGCCGCGGAATCACGTGCACCGAAACGAGCTCGCCGACCCGTCTCGCGGCCGCGGCGCCCGCGTCGGTTGCCGCCTTGACCGCGCCGACGTCGCCGCGCACGAGCACGGTGACGTAACCGGCGCCGATGTACTCCTTGCCGACGAGCACGACGTTGGCGGCTTTCACCATCGCATCGGCGGCCTCGATGGAGCCGATCAGTCCTTTGGTTTCCACCATGCCGAGCGCGTCTGCGGCCATGTGTGGCATGCACTCTAGCATGGAAGTGGTAACCTTGAGTCGCCCCGATTCCGATGAGGATTTGGTCCGCGGTCCTTCTGGCAACTCTGGCGGCCGCGTGCGCGCGCGCGGACAACGCACCACCCGTGGCGACGCCGTCGGTCGTGATCAGCGACCGGGACGCGCCGATCGGCGGTCCCATCGACATAACGTACCGGTTTGCCGTGGCGCCCGAGGCACCGGCCTTTACAGAAGACTACTGGGTGTTCGTGCACTTCATCGACAACAACGACGAGCTGATGTGGACCGACGACCATCAGCCGCCGACGCCCACCCGCGAATGGAAGCCGGGGTCGACCATCGAATACCAGCGCACGATGTTCGTTCCGAAGTTTCCGTATGTCGGCGAGACGCAAGTGGAAGTCGGACTCTTCTCGATGGCGACAGGGGCGCGGTTACCACTGGCCGGCGAGACCGCCGGGCAGCGCGCGTACCGCGTGGCCGCCTTCAACATGCGGCTGCAGACTGACAACCTATTCGTGATCTTCCGGGACGGCTGGCACGACGCAGAGGCGGGTGGGGGAGGGCGCGAATGGCAATGGTCGCGAAAGCAGGCGACGTTCGCGTTCCGCAATCCCGGGCGGGACGTGCTGTTTTTCCTCGAGGCGGACCAGCCGGGCGTCGCGGCGCTCAGCGAGCCGCAACGCGTCGAATTGCGGATCGGCGAGGAGGTGGTGGACACCTTCACGGTGCCCACCACCGGCGGGAGACTGGTTCGACGCGTTGACATTCCCGCCGGCCGTCTGGGCGCCGGTGAGACGGTGGAAGTGACACTTTCGGTCGATAAGACCTTTGTCCCCGCGGACGTTCCGGTAATGAGGAGCTCCGACGCGCGCGAGCTTGGCATCAGGGTCTTTCGGGCCTACGTGCGGCCGATTTGAGGGGCGGCGTGCGGCTTTACGAATGTGCACCGATCCCGGCTGTGCCGGAGCCGGAGCAGTCTAACTACTGAGCCGATATGCCACACTGTTACGATGGAATTTCGCTGTAGGCTCGGGACGCCCAGCGGCGACGTCCTGGAAGGCATTTACGTCGCCGACAGCGAGTCTCGCCTCCGGAAAGAGCTGGAAGATAAGGGGTTGTACGTCTTCTCGCTCCAGCGGAGAGGTGGCCTGCCCGGCCTGGCCCTGGCGTTCGGCACGCGGCGCCGCGTCTCGCGCCAGGAGTTCCTCGTCTTCAACCAGGAACTGGCAACGCTGCTGAAGGCGGGCATGCCGCTCGTGCAGTCGCTCGACATTCTGCGCCAGCGAGTCGCCAACGTGAGCTTCAAGGCAGTGCTCGACGACGTGTACGACAAGGTGAAATCGGGTTCGTCGCTGTCGGAGGCGTTCGGCGCGCACACGGGACTCTTCCCGGCGGTCTATCCCGCGTCGCTGATGGCGGGCGAGCGCAGCGGCAGCCTTGATGCCGTCATTCGCCGCTATGTCGCGTACGAAAAGGTCATCGGGACGGTCCGCCGGCGGACCATCTCGGCGCTGATCTATCCGGCGATTCTCGTCGGGCTCATGGTGGTGCTCGTCGGCATCATTGTCATTCGCGTGGTGCCAGCCTTTTCCGGGTTCTATGCAACGTTCGATCGCGAGCTGCCGCTCTCCACGCGCATCATCGTCGGCATCTCGAATGCGCTGGTGGGCAACCTCGCGGTCATCGCGCTGGCGGTCGTGGGCGGCATAGCCGGCCTGGTCATCTGGCTGCGGCAACCGGGCCAGCGCGCGCGGGCCCATCACGTGGTGCTGCGGCTTCCGTGGGTGGGCGCTGCGGTGCGGAAGTTCGCGACGTCGCAGCTGGCGCGCACGCTGGCCACGCTCATCGGCGGGGGCATTCCGCTCGTCAGCGCGCTGGAGATCGCAGGCGGCGCGATGACGAACCAGTATCTCGGCGGCGAGCTCCAGGAAGTGACGCGGCGCGTGCGCGAAGGCGACGGATTCGCGGCGGCGCTGCGGGCGCGGGGCGTCTTTCCCGACGTCGCGGTAAAGATGGTGGAGGTCGGCGAATCGACGGGCGCGCTGCAGGAAATGCTGAACAGCCTCGCGGACTTCTACGACGAGGAGATCGAGACCGAGGTCGGCCGATTCATCACGCTCATCGAGCCGATCATCCTGGTCGTGATGGGTATCGTGATCGCCGCTGTGGTCTTGGCGCTGTACATGCCGCTCTTCGAGCTGAGCTCGGTCATGGGTAGATAGAGGCATGGCCACAGTCGATCCCAGTAATTTCGTTCAAACCGCCGAGGATCATTCCGCGGAGGTCGCGCGGGCACGCACGCTCGCCGAGCGCTATCGGCTGGAGTTCGTCGACATGGACGACTTCCGGATCGACCAGGAGCTGTTCCGCGCGATTCCTGCGGATCTGATGTTGCGCTACGGTTTCGTGCCGTACCGCCGCGACGGGAAGTCGCTCGTCATCGTCGTGTCCGATCCGACCGACATTCCAATGATCGACGAACTGGGCGTCATTCTCGGCACGCCGATCAAGGTGTGCGTCGGCGCGCCCTCGGCCATTCAGTCGATCCTGAAGAAGAGCGAGAGCTCCCAACGCGTCCTCGAGGAAGCGACCGAGGGGTTCGAGCTCCAGGTCCTCAAAGACGACGAAGGCGCGGAGGACAACCTCACCGTCGAGCGGCTGACGAGCGACATCAGCCCGATCATCCGCCTCGTCGACTCGACCATCTACACGGCCATCCAACGGCGCGCGAGCGACATCCACATCGAGACGGGCGACGACGCGGTGCACGTGAAATACCGGATCGATGGCGTGCTGCAGCCGGCCATGCGGCCGATCGCCAAGCAGTTCCACAGCTCGATCATCTCGCGCGTGAAAGTGATGGCCGAGCTCGACATCGCCGAGAAGCGCGTGCCGCAGGACGGCCGGTTCAAGGTGCGGACACCGGGCAAGACCATCGACTTCCGCGTCTCGATCATGCCGAGCGTGCACGGCGAGGATGCCGTTATCCGCATCCTCGACAAGGAATCGATCAGCGAGCAGTTCACCGAGCTCAAGCTCGACATCCTGGGCTTCCCGGCCGACGAGCTGAAGCGCTTCCGGAAGTACATCCGCGAGCCGTACGGCATGGTGCTGGTGACGGGTCCGACCGGCTCGGGCAAGACGACGACGCTCTACGCGGCGCTCTCGGAGATCCGCTCGGTGGAGGACAAGATCGTCACCATCGAGGACCCGGTCGAGTATCAGCTGAGCGGCATCACGCAGATTCCGATCAACGAGAAGAAGGGGCTCACGTTTGCCCGCGGGCTGCGGTCGATTCTCCGCCACGACCCCGACAAGATCATGGTGGGCGAGATCCGCGACCCGGAGACGGCGCAGATTGCGATCCAGTCGGCCCTCACCGGCCACCTTGTCTTCACCACGGTCCACGCCAACAACGTCGTCGACGTGCTCGGCCGCTTCCTCAATATGGGCGTCGAACCGTACCAGTTCGTATCGGCGCTCAACTGCGTGATGGCGCAGCGGCTCGTGCGGCTGACGTGCAGCCACTGCAAGCGGCCCGTGCGCATCGATCGACGGACGCTCGAGGAATCGGGCCTCGACCCGACGTTGGCCGAGACGCAGCAGTTCTACGAAGGCGCCGGCTGTATCGAGTGTGGCGGCACCGGCTTCAAGGGACGCACCGCCATCTGCGAGCTGCTCGATCTCTCGGATCACATCCGTGAGATGATTCTGGAGCGGCGACCCACATCCGAAGTCAAGAAGGTGGCGCACGAAGAGGGGATGCGCTTCCTGCGCGAGTCGGCGGTCGAGAAGGTGCTGGTCGGCCAGACGACGCTGCGCGAGATCAACAAGGTGACGTTCGTCGAATGAGTCTCCTCACCTCGTGGCTCGCTGGTTCGGTGCCCGACGCCGCCGTCGAGATCGCGCCCGATCGCGTGTCAGCGGCCGTGCTGGCGTTGCGCGACGGGAGCGCACGCGTCCAGGCGTACGCTTCGGAGCCGCTGCCGGCCGGCAGCATCACCGCCTCGCTCGGGGCCCGCAACATCGCCGATCGCGAGGCGGCCACCGGGGCCGCGCGTGTGGTACTCGGACGGCTCGGCACACGAGCGGCCCGGGTCGCGCTCGTCATCCCGGATCTCGCCGGCAAGGTCTCTGTGGTCCGGTTCGAGCGGGTGCCGCCGCGCCGCGACGATCTCGATCAGCTCGTGCGCTGGCAGATCCGCAAATCGCTTCCGTTCCCGATCGAAGACGCCTGCGTGGCGTATACGCCGGGGCGGCAGGGCCCGGAAGGGAGCGAGTTCGTCGTGGTGACGGCGCGGCGAGACGTCGTCGGTGAGTACGAGAGCGTGTGCGCTGCCGCCGGCGCGTACGCCGGTCTCGTGGAGCTCGCGACCTTCTCGGTCCTCAACCTGACGCTCGCGGCGGCAGGGCAGGGCTCGTCCGGACAGGCATTGGCAACGGCGGGGGACTGGTTGGTCGTGCACATGCGGCCCGAGTACACGTCCATCGCCATCCTGCGCGGCGGCGCGCTGATCTTCTTCCGGAATCGCCCTGAAGGCGACGAGGAATCGTTGACCGACGTCGTCCACCAGACGGCGATGTACTACCAGGATCGGCTGGCGGGGCAAGGCTTCCGGCGCGTGCTCCTCGGCGGCAGCGGCCGTTCCGTCGGCGCGTTCGATGAGGCGCGGCAGAGCCTTGAAGAGCGCCTCGGTACGCGTGTCGAGCCAATCGACCCGACCGCGTCCGCGGCACTGCCTGACCGGATCGGCGTGCCGCCGAACGTGCAGGACGTCCTGGCACCACTCGTGGGCACGCTGCTGCGCGTGCGTCACGAGGCGGTGGGCGTTTGATGCTGAGGACGAACCTCGCGACGCGACCGTTCTACAACCTCCGTGCGGTGCGCGCGCTGCTCGGCGCCGTGGTGCTGCTGGTGCTGGCCGTAACGCTGTTCAATGCCGCGCAGCTTGTGCGACTGACGACCAGCCAAGATGCGTTGGGCGCGCGCGCAGCAGAGGCCGAGCGTGATGCGGCCCGGCTCCGAGCCGACGCCGCCCGCATCCGCTCGCAGATCAATCCACAGGAGCTGCAGGTGGTCGCCAACGCGGCGCGCGAGGCGAACGCGATCATCGATCAACGCGCCTTCTCGTGGACCGATCTCCTGACGCAGTTCGAAGCGACCTTGCCGCCGGACGTCCGGATCACCACGGTGCAGCCCCGCCTCGAACGCGGCGGCAGATTCGTCGTGGCGATCGGCGTCCAGGCGAGGCGGTCGGAGGATCTCGACGCCTTCATCGAGGCGCTCGAAACCGCCGGGGCCTTCCACAACGTGCTCTCGATCCAGGAACAGACCACCGACGACGGCCTGATCCAGGCAGTCGTCCAGGGCAGTTACGCGCCACCGCCGGAGAGGCGGGCCGCCGGGGGCGGGCGATGATGCACAGCCGCGTACTCGTGCGCCGGGCCGTCGCCGAACACCGGCGGCTCATCCTGGGGCTCGGGGTGGCTTTCGCTCTGAACGCGCTGGTCTATGCGTTGGTCGTCTATCCGCTCTCCGAGCGCGTCGCCAACGTCGCCGAGCGCGAACGGGCGGCGGAGCAGGCGCTCGCCCAGGCGAAGGCGGAGCACGATAAGGCATCGGGCACGCTCACGGGAAAGTCGCGCGCCGCCGCCGAGCTGACGACCTTCTATCAGGACGTGCTGCCGCAAGATCTGACGGGCGCGCGGCGGCTCACCTATCTTCGGCTCGCGCGGCTCGCGCGCGATTCGGGTCTCGACTATCAACGCGCGTCCTACGCGCCCGTGGTGGAAACGGACAGCACGCTCACGCGGCTGCAGATTCAGCTCGTGCTGTCCGGCCCCTACCCCGACATGCGTACCTTCATCTATCAGCTCGAGACCGCCCCCGAGTTCGTGGTGATCGACAACGTGTACCTCGCGGAGGGCGCTGACGAGAGCGGTTCGCTCGTCGTCACACTCGATCTCTCCACGTACTTCAGGAACACGGCGCCATGAGGTGGTCGAGACCGAAGATTGTGCTGGCGGTCACGCTCGGAGGGGCGGCAATCCTGGGCACGATGATGGTGACGCGCGGCGGCCCGACGAGCGCCGCTACCTCGCAGACAACGTCCTCGCGAGCGCCGGCGGCAAGTGGGCCGGCCACGCAGCCCCCGGTCACGGATCTCAAACTGGAGCGACTCGAGCAAGCGCGGGCCGACTTCGGCGAGCCAGCGCGGAATCCGTTTCGGTTCCGGCCCCGTCCCGCGCCCCAAGCCCCACGGCCGACCCCCACGACTCCGGCACCCGCAGCAGCGCCGCTCAGACCGGCCGCCCCGCCGCCGCCGACCGGACCACCGCCAATTCAGCTGCGGTTCATCGGTCTGTTCGACGCGCCCGGGCAGGCGGGGCGCGTGGCGATCCTGAGCGACGGCCGCGGCAACGTCTTCCAGGGAAAGGAAGGCGATATCATCGAAGGTCGATATCGTGTCGGCCGCGTGACGGCGGACTCGCTCGAGTTGTCGTACGTGGACGGCCGCGGCCGCCAGGTGATTCGCCTTTCAGGACAATGATGCATCTTCGCGTACTGATCATCGGCCTCGCGCTGCTGGTCGCCGGCTGCGCGGCCAATCGCGCGTTCGGTCGCGGCGACAGCGCGGCGCGCGCGGGCGACTGGGATGCAGCGGTCGAGCACTACCGCGCCGCGGTACAGGCGAATCCAAATCGCGCCGATTTCCAGATTGCGCTCGAGCGCGCGATGATCAATGCGTCGATCCGGCACCTGGATCAGGCGCGCGTGTTCGAGGCGCGCGGTCAAGTCGAGGACGCGCTGCGCGAATATCGCCGCGCCAGCCAGTACGACCCGACGAATCGGCAGATCGCCGGCAAGGTGCTCGAGATGGAACGCCGGCTGCGCGATCTGGCGGAGGCCGCCCGGCCATCGCCGACGCTGCAGCAGCTCCAGAAGGCCGCGCGCCAGTCGCCGGAGCCGCTCCTCAATCCCGCGTCGCGCGAGCCGATCGACGTCGTCTTCAACAACGCGAGCCTCCGCGACATCCTGAACTCGATGGGGATGTCGACCGGCATCAACGTCGCCTACGAGCGCGACTATCAGGACCGCAGCTATACCGTCCAGCTGCGCGGCGTCACGTTCGAGCAGGCGCTCAACCAGATCCTCGCCGCGAATCAGCTGTTCTACAAGGTGATCAACGAGCGGACGATCATGGTCATTCCCGACAACGCCCAGAAACGGGCGTTGTACGAGGAGCAGGTCATCCGCACGTTCTTCGTCTCGCACGCCGACGCGACGGAGGTCGCGCAGATCCTCAACGCGGTGATCCGCATTCCAGCGCTGGCCGTCGCGCCGCAGATCGTCGCCAACAAGACGAACAACACGGTCACCGTCCGCGCCAGCGCCAACATCGTCCAGATCATCGAGCGCATCGTCGAGCAGAACGACAACCCGAAGGCCGAGATCGTCATCGACGTCCAGATTCTCGAGGTCAATCGGCGGCGTACGCGCGAGTTCGGGATCGATCTCGGCGATTACGCTGTCTCGGCCGCCTTTTCGCCGGAGACCGATCCGCGGGCTGACGACGGGCTGGCTCCGCAGCCGTTCAACCTGAACACGATTACGCGCGGCATTTCCACCGCAGACTTCTATCTCTCGGTTCCGGGAGCGGTGGTGCGCTTCCTCGAGAGCGATTCGGAGAGCCGGCTGATCGCCAAGCCCCAGCTCCGCGGCGCCGAGGGACAGCAGATCCGGCTGGCGCTCGGCGACCAGATTCCCGTTCCGGCGACCGTGTTCACGCCGATCGGCCAGGGAGGCGCCGCCTTCAACCCGCTGACGTCGTTCAACTACCGCGACGTCGGCGTGGTCATCGAGATGACGCCGCGCGTGACGATCGAGGGTGACGTCCTCCTCGATCTGATGGTGGAAAACAGCACCCTCGGAGCGTCGATTACGATTGCGGGGCAGGAGTTGCCGTCGTTCGGATCGCGGCGCGTGCAGACGCGGCTCCGGCTTCGTGACGGCGAGTCGAACCTGCTGGCGGGCCTGCTTCGAGAGGACGATCGGCGCTCACTGCGCGGCGTTCCGGGCCTGCTTCGCCTGCCTATCCTCCGCAACATCTTCGCCGCCAACGACACGCGGATCGAGCAGACGGACATCGTCATGCTGCTGACGCCGCGCATCGTGCGGACGCAGGAGCTGACAACCGGCGACGTCAGCCCGATTTTCATCGGCTCGCAGCAGAGCCTCGGGCTCGGCGGACCACCGCCGCTCATCGCGCCGCCCGCCGGCGCCGAGCCAGCCGAGCCAGCGGGAGTCGCCCCCGCAACGCCGCCAGTCCCCGCACCCGCACAGCCGGGCGTGCCAGTCGTGCCGCCAGGCAGTTCGCCGACCCCGGGGACGACGACGCTTCCCGCCGCTCCGGCGCAGCCGGCGCCCCCCGGCGACGCGGCCACCGGAGCTCTCGCCCCACCGGCCGGCGGCGCCCCGCCGGTCGCCGTCCCGGGCGCCGCATCCGGCGGACAGCTCATCGTGTCGCCGCCTGGGCCGGAGTTCCGCGTCGGCGCGGGGCCGTACACCGTCCCGGTGTCGATCGCGGGTGCATCGCAGCTGTCGAGCGTTTCCCTGACCATCACGTTCAACCCTGCCGCGCTCCGCGTGCGCGCGATTCAGGAGGGGGGATTCATGCGGACGGGTGGTGCCGCCGTGACGTTCACCCAGCAGGTGGACGGCGCGACCGGCCGCATCGACATCGCGATCGTCCGCACAGAGGATCCGACTGGCGTGGCGGGCACCGGACTGCTCGCCGCCGTTGTGTTTGATGCGGTGGGCGGAGGCACGGCCAACCTGGCCTTGACCGGCGCGGCCGCCGGGCCGCGTGGCACGCCCGTGCCGCTGCAGTTCGCCCCGGTTCCGATGGTGACGGTGAAATGAAGAGCGAGCGGGGATACACGTTCATCGAACTGCTCGTCGTCACGACGATCTTGCTCATCCTTGCGTCCGCGGTGATGCCGCTCGCGCAGGTGGCGTCGCAGCGGCAGCGCGAGGCGGAGCTGCGCCGCGGGCTGCGCGAAATGCGGACGGCGATCGACCAGTTCAAGAATGCCGTCGATCAGGGCCGCATTCCGACCACCGAGCTCGAGCCGGGGAACGAAGGGTATCCGCCGGATCTCGAGACGCTCGTCGAAGGCATTTCCGCGGCCAACGACGCCACCGGCCGCAAGCTCAAGTTCCTGCGCCGCATCCCGATCGACCCGATGACCGGATCGACCGAGTGGGGCCTGCGCTCGTATCAGGACTCGCCGACGTCGACGACCTGGGGCCGGCAGAACGTGTTCGACGTCTACACGCGGTACGACGGCACGGCGCTCGATGGGACGAAATACAGAGACTGGTAGCACATGAACGAGGGGTGCGACGGGTGAGGGTGCGACGGGGCGAGGGTGCGTCCGACGGTGCGACGGGGCGAGGGTGCACCAACGCTCGGTGCGCGAACTCTCGCACCCTCGCACTCTCGCACCCTCGGACGCACCCTCGCACCCCTGGTTCGCCGTTCGGCTTCACGCTGATCGAGCTGATGATCGTGATGGCGCTGATCGTCGTCCTCGCCGGGATAGCGCTGGCGGTGTACGGCAGCAGTCAGACGCGCGCCAGGGAGGCGGTGCTCAAGGAGAACCTGTTTCGGATGCGCGATGCGATCGACCAGTACTACGCGGACAAGAACCAGTATCCGCCCACGCTGGATGATCTGGTTTCGCAGAAGTATCTGCGGGCCCTGCCCGAGGATCCGTTCACCAACTCGGCGTCGACGTGGCAGACCGTCATGTCGGAGATCGACCCGGCCAATCCGTCGGCGATCCCGGGCGTGTTCGATGTCAAGAGCGGAGCCGAGAGCATGGCGCTCGACGGGAGCCGCTACGCGGACTGGTAAGCACGTATGGTGCAGGGAGTGGCTGCAGCGACACGGCGCGGACCAGGAGTACTGCTGATTGCAGCCCTTGCGGCCGCCGGCTGCGACAAGGCGCAGTTGTTGGCTCCGACCAAATCGACGATCAGCATCTCAGCCCCCACGCGCGTGCTGCCGACCGGCGGCAGCACAGAGGTCACCGCGCTGGTCGTCGAGGACGCGGGCACCCCCGTGACGAATGGAACGACGGTGCGCTTCACGACGTCGCTGGGTCGCGTCGATCCTGTCGAGGCACAAACGCGGAATGGCGTCGCGACGACGACGTTCTTCGCCATGGACGCGTCCGGCGTCGCCCGCATTACGGCGTTTTCAGGTGCGGCCAGCGGCGGGACCAACGGCGCGAACGTCGTCGAAATCACCATCGGTGCGGCCGCCGTCAACACCATCACGCTTCGCGCCAATCCCGGCAGCGTCGGTCCGAACGGCGGCGTCGTCGAGCTGATTGCCACCGTAGTGGCCGACAACGGCCGGGCGCTCGAGGGAATTCACGTCACCTTCAATGCCGACCAGGGGACGCTCAGCTCGAACAACGCCCTCACTAACGCGAATGGCGAGGCGCGAACCACGCTGACTGCCTCGCAACAGACGATCGTCAGCGCCACCGCGGGCACGAAGACCAGCAGCAACGTGACGGTGGGAATCCGGTCTGGCCCGATCGTGTCGATCACCTGTGCCCCAACGTCGGGGACCGGCAACTGCGCCGCCGTCCAGGCAGCAGCCACCACCAACACCGCCACCGTCGTGTTCACGGTCACGAAGCCGACAGGCAGCAGCGCGCTCCGGAACGCCACGCTCGAGTATGGCGACGGCACCGCCCAGGCTCTTGGAAACCTCGCCGGCGGCACGGCGACTGTGACGCATACCTATGCCGGGCCGACTGGAACCACGGCCCAGGTGTACACCGCGACCGTCCAGGCGACCGATATCAATGGTGAATCGGGGGCCGCGTCAACGACGGTCATGATTACACCCAAGCCGACGATCACGCCTATCAACGTCACAATCACGACGACCTCCGGCACCGCGACTGCACAGGGGCAGCGGTGGGAGTTCACGGCCAGCGTGACCGGAGGCGGCGAGAGCGGCACGGGCAATGCCACGATCCAGCAGTACCGCTGGGACTTTGGTGACAGCCAGCTCGCGGAGACGTCTAGCGGGACCACGGCGCACGTCTACGAAACCAAGTCGACGGAGCAGCGGATTACCGTCGTCGTCACCGTGCGCACGCAGGACGGACGCACGGCCACCGGCCGCACGGAGATTCTGGTTTCCAAGTTCCCGTAAGAGACGATGACCGGGTCCAGCGATCGCGGCTATGCCATGGCGGCGCTTCTCGTCACCATGAGCATCATGGGGATCATGCTCGGTATCGCGCTGCCGGCGTGGCGCACGATGGTGCTGCGCGAGCGCGAGGCGGAGCTGATCTTCCGCGGCGAGCAGTACGCGCAGGCGATCGCGCTCTTCAACCGCCGCACGGGCGGTTTCCCGACGTCGCTGCTAGCGCTCCGCGAAGGGCGCTACATCCGGCAGCTCTATAAGGACCCGATTACCGGCGGCGACTTTCAGCCCGTCTATCTGGGTCAGGTGGGACCGATCGGTGCGCCGGCGGCTGGCGGCCGAAGCGGGCCGGGGACTCCGGGCGCCGGCACCGCGCCCGCCACAGCACGTGGCCAAGTGCCGTCGCAGTCGGCGGCACAACCGATGGGACGGCTGGGACAACCCGGTCCCACCCCTGTACAAGGCGGCAGCCCATTTCCTGCCGCGCAGCTGGGCCGCGGAGGACAGCCGTTGACCGGCGCGGCGGGCCAGCCAGGCGCGATGGGTGCCGGCCCCATCATCGGCGTCGTCAGTCGCAGTACCGGTGAGGCGATGCGCCTCTATAACGGCCGCGGCAGGTACAACGAGTGGCTGTTCGTCAGCACCGCTGCGACGCAGCAGCCCGGCGCGCCTACCGGCCCGCTGCCTGGCGCGCCGGGTGTTGGACCTGGCGGGCCTGGACGCGGCGCCCAGCCCGGCGTGCCGGGACGGGGTGCGCGCGGGCGTGGCGAGACGCCGCGCGGCCGCAACCCGGGCGGCTTCCAACCCTCGTCGCCGTTCGGCCCACCGGGCCGCCCCGGCGGTCCCAGCGGGGCGCCCAGCCCGTTCACGCCAGGACGCGGACGGCTCTAATCGAGTCACAAGTCACAAATAATTACAGCCCCTCCATGACCGCGTCATGAAAGGCGGGACGGATCTGCTTGATGACCTCGTTGTCGCGCGTCGGGTGGACGCGATTCGTCAGGAGCACTACGTAGATCCCCCGATCGGGATCGATCCATAGCGACGTGCCCGTAAACCCCGTGTGACCGAACGCCCGCGGCGACATGCGGCTCCCGCATGAGGACGTGGGGAGCATCGTGTCCCACCCGAGCGCACGCGAGCTGTCCGGCACGTCGGTGCGGCGCGCAATGAACGTCTCGAGGGTCGCGCGCGTGAACGCACCCGTCCGGCCGTCGAGCACCTGCAGAAAGTGACGCGCGCACTGGCCGACGGCCGCGGCCGTCCCAAAGAGTCCCGCGTGCGCCGCCACTCCGCCGAGCGCCCACGCATTGTCGTCGTGAACTTCGCCGACGAGCAGCCGGCCGCGCCGGCGGTCGAGCTCGGTCGGCGCGATCCGCGGCTGCCACGGCGGCGGTGGGAGAAACTGCAGATCTTCGACGACCCCCAACTGCGCGCGGACGGCCTCGAAGCGCGCCGCCAGCGAGCCGTCGCCCTCGAGCAGGAACCCGAGCAGCATGAACCCGAGATCGCTGTAGACCGCCTTCGTGCGCGGCGGGTAGAGGAGCGGACTGCCGCAAATGGCGTCTTCGAACTCGGCGCGGTCGCGGCAGTGCTCGTAGAGCGGCGCATGGGCGGCCAGGCCGCTGCAGTGCGCCAGCAGATCGCGCACGGTTACTGTTGCGCGATCGGAGGCGTTCCATCGGGCAATGTGCTGCCGGACGGGATCGTCGAGTCCAATGGCGCCGCGCTCGATCTGCTGCATCGCGATCGGCACAATCGCCAGGACCTTCGTCAACGAGGCAAGGTCGAAGACGGTGTCCTCCGTCGTTTCCGGGGCGTTGGCCTCGAACGTCGGGCGGCCGAACGCCTGGCGCCAGATCGGCCGCGTCGCCTCGCCCACCTCGGCCACGGCGGCGGGAAACGCGCGTACACGAACGGCATCCCTCAGCACGCGCGCCGCAGCGTGGAACGGCCTCGACGATACCGACTCGACCCCGTGCATTCCCCTAGAAGCTATCAGCTCCCGACCACCGACTACCAACTACCATAGGAACATGTACGTTCTTGGCATCGACGCCGGCGGCACCAAGACCGTCTGCCTGTTAGCCGACGGGCAGGGGCAGGTGCTCGCCGAGGCGCGCGGGGGCGGCGCCAACCTGCAGTCGGCGGGGGAGCTCGAAGTCGAGAAGGTGCTGTACGGCGTCATGGAGACGGCGCTTGCCCGGCACGACGTACGGCCTGACGCCATCTGCCTTGGTATCGCTGGCGTCGATCGTCCGGCCGATGCCGACGCCGTGCGCGCTCTCATGAGGCGCATCGGCTTCAAGTCGCACACGCTCGTCGTCAACGACGCGCTCGTGGCGCTGGTCGCAGGGGCGGGCGATGACCCGGGGGTCGTCCTCGTCGCGGGCACGGGATCGATCGCCTACGGGCGCAACAGCGCGGGACACGCTGCCCGTGCCGGCGGTTGGGGGTACCTCCTCGGCGACGAGGGCGGCGGCTTCTGGATCGGCCGTGCCGCGCTCTCGGCGGTCGTCCGCCAGTTCGATGGCCGCGGGCCCGAGACGGCGCTTACGGGACTGGTGCTGCGGCACCTGGCGCTGTCGAACCCGACCGAGTTGATTCACGCAATCTACTACCGCGACGTCCACCGGCAGGCGATCGCGGGGCTCGCCGGCGTGGTGCAGCAGGCGACTGACGCAGGCGATGCGGTTGCGCGCGAGATTCTCTCGCGCGCCGGTGCCGAGCTTGCTTCGGCCGCCGCGTCCGTGATCGCCCGGCTGGGCATGCGGGGTGAGGCGTTTCCGACCATGCTGTCCGGCGGCATGTTCCGCGGCATACCGTCGCTCACGCGCGACGTGCAGGTTCGGCTCTCGGAAGTGGCACCGCGGAGCTCCGTCCGCGTCCTGGATGTGGAGCCGGCCGTGGGGGCAGTCCGGCTGGCGCTGGCCGCGGCACGCGGCACGGTGGACGTGCCGGCATACATTAGCGATTAGTGATTGATGATTTGTGATGTGACTCCACATCGCGAATCACCAATCGCAGATGATTGTGTGGGACATTCGGATCTTCGAGACGCCAGAGGAAACGGCCGCGGCGCTCGGACGGCGCGTCGCCCGCGCGCTCGCCGAGACGCCGGCGCCCGTGCTCGGTCTGCCGACCGGACAGACGCCGGTCGCGACGTACGCCGAGCTTCGCCGTCTGCACGCGGCCGGGAAGGCCGACTTCGGCCGTGCAATCACTTTCAATCTGGACGAGTTCGCGGGCATTCCGCCGTCCCATCCAGGCAGCTTCCGCAGGTTCATGGAGCGGCATCTGTTCCAGGGGATCAACCTCCGGCCGGCACAGATTCACTTCCTCGACGGCGCGGCGCCCGATCTCGATGCCGAGTGCGAACGGTATGAAGCGGACATCGAAGCGGCCGGCGGCATCGATCTCCTGCTTGCCGGCATTGGCGCCAACGGGCACCTCGGCTTCAACGAGCCGGCTGAAACGCTGGCGGCGCGGACGCACCGCGTGCAGCTGGCCGAGTCGACGCGGCGCGACAACGCGGCGCTCTTTGGCGGCGACCCGTCACTCGTGCCGCACGAGGCGCTCTCGATGGGAATCGGGACCATCCTGAAGGCGGGCACGATCGTGCTCGTCGCCACCGGCGCCCACAAGTCGGCCTGCGTCGAGCGGGCCGTGCGCGGACCGGTGACCACGCAGCTGCCGGCGTCGTTCCTGCAGCTCCACGGGCACGTCGAGTTGTATCTGGATTCAGCCGCAGCGACACAGCTCTAACTTCTCGAGGCGCCCTCGGCGTGTCCCTGCAGCATGCCCCGCAGCCGCGGCTCGATGTCCTCGCCAAGCGCCTCGCGCATCGAATCGTGCGCGCGGCGGAGCCGCGACAGCGCCTTGAGATACGGCAGTCCCGTCTTCTGCATGACGATCGCAGCCTTGACGTTCCAATGGGCTTTCTTGAGCAGCTTGTCGGCTTCGTCATAGTCGAGGCCCGTGACAATGTTGACGATCCGGCGGGCGCGATCCTTCAGCTTTTCAGATCCGGTCTGCACGTCGACCATGAGGTTCCCGTACGTCTTGCCGATGCGGATCATGGCGCCCGTCGTGAGCATGTTGAGCACGAGCTTGGTCGCGGTGCCCGCCTTGAGGCGCGTGGATCCGGCAATCACCTCGGCGCCCACCGCCGGCGCGATCGTCAGATCGACGAACGTCTGGAGCTCGGAGGCTGGGTCGCACGTAATGAAGATGATGCGGCCGCCCGCCTTGCGCACGCGCGTCAGCGCGCCGCGGACGAACTGCGTCATGCCGCTTGCCGAGACACCGACGACGATGTCCTTCTTGGTGGGACTGAGGCGGGTGACGGCGCGCGCTCCCTCCTCGTAGTCGTCCTCGACCCCTTCCTTGGCGGCAAACGTCGCGCGCTGGCCGCCGGCCATGACCGCCTGCACCAGGTCCGGATCGGTGCTGAAGGTCGGCGGCATCTCGGCGGATTCGAGAACGCCCAGACGTCCACTCGTGCCCGCGCCGACGAAGATGATCCGGCCGCCCTTGCGGAGCGCAGCGGCCACCATCTCGATGCCGACCGCAATCCGTTCGCGCTCCCGCTGCACCGCGGCGAGCATCTTGCGGTCCTCGTTCAGCATCAAGTCGACGATGTCGCCCTCGGACAGTTTGTCGATGCCGAGGGACGAGGGATTGATCGCCTCCGTGGGGAGCGACTGCCACTTCGAACGCATCGCGTACAATTCTACTGATTCGTCGCCACCAACGTGCCGACAGTGCCTACGTTGCCTGGAGTACCTGCAGTGCCTGGAGTGCGGTCCACACCTGTGAACGCCTACCTGACACATCTCACAGTCGAGCGGCGGCTGGCGGCGAACTCGGTGGCGAGCTACGAGCGCGATTTGCGCCTGCTGAGCGCGTTTGCGGCCGGGCGCGGCCGGCGACTCGACGCGCTGACGCGCCAGGATCTCGAAGGGTTTGTGCGCGATCTGATGTCGGACGGCCGGTCGCCGCGCTCGGTCGCGCGCGCGGTCGCCTGTTGCCGCGGCTTCTACCGCTTCCTGGCGCTCGAAAGACGTGTCAAGACCAACCCGGCCGACGATCTGCGTCCGCCGCGTGCGTGGAAGCCGCTGCCACGGTATCTGTCGACCGAGGATGTCGATCGTCTGCTCGCGCAGCCCGATGTGCACACGCCGCGTGGGCTTCGCGATCGCGCGTTGCTCGAGCTGCTGTATGCCACCG
>Ga0187893_10000695_pt1 | contig 86091 bp, 65 predicted proteins | sample MA1701074metaG_FD_139574 | JGI IMG/M metagenome (GOLD analysis project Ga0187893, IMG submission 139574) | White microbial mat communities from a basaltic lava cave in the Kipuka Kanohina Cave System on the Island of Hawaii, USA - MA170107-4 metaG ... | reverse complement strand
TCTCAATACCCCTCAGTGGGGCCAGGGTAGCGCAAAAATCATAGCGCGCTTCGCAGGAGCGCTCGGCCTCACGGGGTAAGACGTATGGCAACGCGACCCAGAAAACGCAAAACTCGAACTTAGAGTGCCGCTCGAGGGCCCGGGTCCGGTATGGGCCACGGCTGGAGACTTCAATCGGGACGGAAAGCTCGATCTCGCGGCCGTCGACGGGACGAGCCAGGTCGGCGTGCTGCTCCAGGCGCCCCTCGATCGTGAGCGCTGGACGCAGCAGCCCTCCCCCTCGATCGGCACCACCTGTTACTTCATCCTTTCCGCCGACTGGGATGGCGATGGCGATGCCGACCTCGCGGTGGCGGACCCGGGCTCGGCGGCATACTTTCTCTCTTCCCGCGGAGACGGAACTTTCGAGCGCGGCCGGACGATCGATCGGACTTCCAATTCCCGCGCGATGGCCGCCGCAGACTTCGACGGCGATGGCCGGCTCGACATCGCGGCCATCAACGACTTCCAACGCTTCTCGGTCCACCGGGGAGGAGGCGACGGGACGTTCGCGTTCCTTCGGAGCTACCCCGCCCTGAACGTTCACGACATGGTGACGCTCGACTACGACGGTGACGGCCGCGCCGACATCATGGTGAAGACAAAGGAGACGGGCATCTTCCCGTTCCGGGGGAAGGGAGACGGCACCTTCGAGCTGCACCCTCTCATCGCCAACCTCACGCCCCGCGGGCCGATCGCGGCCGCCGAGTTCAACCACGATGGCAAGGGCGACCTCGTCACGAATTATGCCATCGGCATCAGCGCCGGCGATGCCACCTACCGAAAGACGCTCGCCCTCGATCGGCCCTTCATGCCGGTCGGAGCCGCGGATTTCTCGGGAGACGGACACCAGGATGCGGCGGTGACTACCCTGACCTCAGACATGATCGAGATCTACCGCGGGAACGGGGACGGCACTTTCCTCCCGGCGGTCGCGTTTCCCCTTCCGGGGCCGATCGTCTCGTTCATCGGGCGGGACCTCGATGGCAATCGGCGAGTCGACCTCATCGCAGTCGGTCCCGCCACCGGCCTGGCGGTCATCTGGGGGAGCGAAGGGGAACGATTCCTCGCGGCTCCGCTTTCTCTCGCCGACATCGGCCCGGCACGCGCCATGGCGACGGGCGACTTCGATCGCGACGGCGCGCTCGACCTCTTCTTCTCGGCGACCGGTCCGGGAGTTCGAGTGCTCCTCAGACCCGGGATGGTCCCCGGGCAACCACAAGTCGTCCGTATCGACACGCGCGCGAGCTTCTCGCTTCTCGAGGCGGCCGACCTAGACGGCGACCGCGTCCCTGACCTGGCAGGAGCGGATGTCGCCGGCGGGAAGCTGCTCGTCGCCCTCCTTGAGGCCGCGGGTGGGGTCCGTCGCGAGATGTCCCTGCCTGCGGGGATCGGTCCGGCCGACGTGATCGTGGGCCGAATCGACGACAATGCGTCGCCCGACCTGACGGTCGTTTGTCAGGGGTCCGATCGCATTGCCCTCTTCCTGAACCCGGGAGATGGCACATTCTCCCCCGGACGCCAACTCGAGACGATTACGAATCCTCGAGCGGCGGCCCTCGGAGAGATCGATGGCGATGGCCTCGCGGACCTCGCCGTCATCTCGGCCAGCGCAGTCGCGGTCCATCGTGCTCTGGGGAACGGCGATTTCGCGGCGCCCGTCCCGATCGAGCACGGCGGACCGTCGGCCTTCACCGACATCGTCCTGGCGGACATCGATGGCGACGGCGTACCAGATCTGTCCGTTGCGGATTCGTCGGCTCCCGCCATCCGCGTGTGGCGGCGCCGTGCCGAGGGCGGGTTCGGGCCGCCGGAGACGGTGGGCTTAAAGGAAGAACCGTCCCGCTTCGCGGCGGCGGACCTGGATGGCGACGGCCGCGCTGACTTGATCGCGACGAGCTCCACCGGCCGCTCCGCCGCCGTTCTCCTCCACGACGGCGGCCCGGGCTTTGGACCGCCGTTGAGCTACGGATTGGGACTCGACGTCCTGGGTCACCGACTCGCCGATTTCGACGGGGACGGCGCACTCGACCTCGCCGCGTTCGAATCTCGGAACGTGGCCATCCTCTTCGGACGCTCCGCCGCGGCTCGGAGCGGATTTCGGCGCGGCGATGCAACGGGCGAAGGCGTCCTCGATCTCACCGACCCCATCGCCCTGCTCGGGAGCCTCTTCCTGGGCGAGGATCCGCTCAATTGCGCGGATGCCGCGGACGCGAACGACGATGGTTGGGTCGACATCTCGGATGCGGTCGGCATCCTCCTGAGTCTGTTTCTTGGAACAGGCCCGCTGCCCCCACCGGGCCCGGGATGCGGCCCCGACCCGACTCTGGACTCCCTGGCGGCGTGCGGGGCGAGTTGTCTCTGATCGCCGCGACACCGACCGCCGCGAATGATCGCCGCGAATTCTTGACAAGCCCAACCTGCTCCAGGATTCTGTTCGCCTGATCCGTCCGAACCGAGATTTTCGGCCCTGCAAAGTTTCACGCCTCCCTATCGGGGGAGATAGCGAGAAGGGAGATCGATTCATGTCCGGCAGTCCTCGATTCTTTGAAACGCTCAGTGCGATCGTGGCCGCCATGTTCCTTGGATTTCTTTTCGGCAGCGCCCTCGACAGAAGCGATGCCCAGGATGCGAACCCGGCCCGCCTCGCGTCGAAGCCGCCGAGCGCCGAAACCGGAGAGAACTTCCTCCGCCAAAGTCCTGCCGCGGTCGCGACCGGACGGGCGGCGACCGACTGGGGGCTCGGCGACGGCCACGTCTCGCGCCTCCCGCAATACCCGCCGGGCGTCGAAGGCACCCCGACGCCGCTCGACCTCTATCGCTACGCCGGTCGCGGGCGCAGCTCGTGGGGCTCGCCCGTCCTCCCCATGGCTTGGGACGAGTGGGTCAAACGCTGTACGGAGCAAAAGCCCAAGCTCATGACCGCGGTGAAGGCCTACATGGCGAAACGGTACGACTTCACGCCTCGTCCGATTGCCGGAGCGACCATGAGCGGAGGGAAGCCGGTCCTCAAAGGCCCCGTCGCACGGCTCGCCGAAGGAATCGCATCCTTCGAGGCGCTGGCATCGCTTCCGCCGGATGAGATCGCTCGGCGCGACGTCTTCCCATACGTTCCTCTCTCGCACCCTCTGCAGACGACCGCCCACATGCTGTTCCCTGAGAGCTGGATTCGCGCCCACCCCGAGCACGAGCGTATGGATGTCGATTTCGACATCCCCGACGCGTTCCTGCCGGAGTTCCCGCCTCCGCTCTTCCTCACGACCCATAAGGAGCTGGGAGATGTGTCGCAGGGCCAGGAGATCACGCTCGCCAATTACTACGAACTCTTCAACGGGCTCCTGACCGCCGAGCAGATGGAGGGTCTCAAGGAGCTGCTCCGCCCGACCGCGACGACCTGGTTCAACCACACCGAGCATCGCGTCACGCGGGAGCCTTCCGCGGGAGTTGCCTGCCTGAGCTGCCACGTCAATGGGCACTCGAACGGGGCCATCGAGCTTGCGCCCGACTCGAGGCCGAACCAGGCGCGCCTCCGCGTCGACACGCCGTCGATGCGCGGCAACTACAACTTCATGCAGCTCTCATCGAAGCGCTCGATCCGCAGTATGGACCATTTTGCGGAGGTGGAGGAGTACTTCGACGGCGACCCCGGCCTCATGCAAGCGATCGGCCCCCGCTCGCAGCAGCGCCAGGTCACGAACCGCATGGGCGACTTCAACGCGATCATCGATTTCCCGCCGGCGCCGAAGCTCGGCCCACTCATGAAGCTGATCCCGTCGAAAGCGACCGCACAAGAACGGCGCGGGGAGACTCTTTTCCATGGCAAGGCTCAGTGCTCGCCCTGCCACTACGGCCCCTCGTTCACCGACGACTCCCTGCACGACCTGCGCGTGGAGCGGTTCTATAAAGGGCGTCCCGAAGGGCCGATCAAGACTTTCGCCCTGCGGGGAATCAAAGACTCGCCGCCCTATCTTCATGATGGGCGCTGCCCGACGCTGCACGATGCGGTGGAGTTCTTCAACTTGGTCCTCGAGCTGCAGCTCTCGAAGGATGAAAAAGAGGATCTGGTCTCCTACCTACTTTGCCTCTGAGGGCGGGCGAGGTACCCCGCCTCGGAGCGCTAATTGGCCACGACCGCCGCCGTCTTCCGAGCCGTCGATATCGACGGCTCCTCCGGCTCGCTCAGTGCGTTGCGGTAGACCTGCAGTGTGCCTGCCGCAGTGCGCTCCCACGGAAAGAGGGCAGCCCGGGCGCGCCCGGCCGCGGAAAGCTGGGAGTGGAGTTCGTCATCGCTGAGGAGGCGGCCCATCACCGCGGCCATCGCCTCGGGGTCATCGGGCGGGAAGAACAGCCCGGCCGAGCCCACGACCTCTTCGTGAGGGGGAATTCGGCTGGCGCCGACCGGGGTTCCGCACGCCATTGCCTCGAGGAGCGGCAAACCGAATCCCTCGTAAAACGACGGGTAGACCAGCGCTCGGGCCGCCGCATAGAGAAGCGGCATCTGCGCCCGCGGCAGGGTGACGAAACGGACCGAGTCGCCCAGCTTCGCGGCCTCTTCGCGAATCGGGCCGGAGAGCCACTCCTGGTTTCCGCAGAGGATGAGCGGCTCGGGCCGCCGGAGGCGGTCCCTCAGGATGCTCATCGCCCGGAGGAGGTTGATAAGGTTCTTGCGGGGCTGGATGGATCCCACGCCGAGGAGAAAACGTGCCGGTAAAAGGAGCGATGCGCGGAAGGGAAGCAGCTCCGTCGCGCTGTGCGGGGACTCCCCCACCGCGCGGAACTCTTCCGCGACTCCGTTCGGAACGATGTGGATCCGCTCCGGCGAGATTCCCAGGAGCGCTTGCAGCTCCGTCCTGGTGAACTCGGACACGGCAATGAAACTAGCTCCCGGCCGGCTCCAGGTTTTCAGCCCTCGGTCGAATCGCCGGCGGAAGGAGTCGCTCGCGTATTCCGGGTGGCGGAGGGCGGCAAGGTCGTGCACGGTGAACACCCGCCGCCCGCAGCGATGGGGCGGAAGGAAGTAATCCGGTCCGTGGAGAAGGTCGCAGCGGCCGATGAGCCGCTCGAGGGGCGGCCATTGGAGCTTCGTCCAGAGCTTTTCGAGGATCCTTCCCGGGATGATGGCCTCTCGGAGGTTCGATGACGGGGCGTTCGCCTCATCTAGGCACTGGCGAACACGCGAGCGCCAGCGCGAGCCGGAGAATGGAACGATCCTGAGAACCGGAGGAGTCTTCCCCGGTAGCGCGGCCCCGTCGCCGGAGTCCGCCGCCGCGGCGGCGGTGGGAGGACCGGCGAGGAGGCGGCGGACGAGCTCCCAAGTGTGGATCCCGACTCCGGCCAGGCCGTCGATCCCGGCTCGCAGGCAGCGGACGTCGATGCCGACGACCTGCGCTTCGCTCCCCTTAACGGATAGAGCACCCATGCGCATCGGATGTCGGACGAAGGCGTCCGCCAGGAATAGGAAAAACCCGAGCCGTCTTATTTCGGCCCCACCCGACCGCCCGACCAGGCCGCGCGCCGACCGCCCGCCTTGCCGGAACCGCAACACCGGCACAACAGATTGGGGTTACGCCTAGTCGATACCACCGGCGAACGATCACGCCGCCGCCAAGAGCTTCCCTCTCCTCAACAACAGCAATCCGCAACCCATGCCTGCGCAGGCCAGGATACAGAACCCGACGGCGCCAACAGCCGGCGCGAGCTTCTTGCACGCTACGGAGCAGCTTGTCTGGATCGTGGGGCCGGAATAGTTGCCGTCGACCGTCGGGGAGAAAGGAACGAGGGCGAGCGTAAAGTTCCCTGCCGCGATCCCGTTGATCCCCACATCCATGTCGTCGCCCGCGATGGCCCCGAGGCTCTGTCCGTTGACGAGAACGATGTAGCGATCGGGGAACGGTCCCCCGTTCTCCCACTCGCCGACCAGCTCGCACGAAGCATCGGTCACGATCCCCTGACGACAGCTAAGGTTGACCGGGAGCGCGAACGGCAGATCGGCGAGGACCACTTGGAGTGCTTCCGAGAAGGTGCCGTTGGCGCCTTCGATCCGGATCAACGCAGGGCCGGGGAGGAGCCCGGAGATCGCGACCCCGGCCGCCCCCTGGCCGTTCGGGATGGTCACGAGGAGTGCCCCGTCGATGAGGAGGCGTACTCCCGCGGGGTTCGGCGCCGGCTCATCGTAGAAGATGGCCACCACGCCGTCATCGATCGGGTCGCTGAAAACGACCTGGACGGCGAAGAGGTTGCTCACGTCGCCGCCGCCGGGGAGAGTCCTCATACCCTGGCCCATGGACCGTTCGAAGGCGCCCAGCGTTCGCACCCTCATCCGGCCGTTCGTCGCGAGGTGGCGCGGGGTTTCGATCCCGGCCGGCGCCGCTCCAGGCCGGTAGTCAAGACGCGCAGGCTCCGCTGCGAGATCGACGCCCCGTGCACAGATGAAGGCGAGCGGACAGAGAGGCAACAGCGACCAGCGAAACCCAGTTCTCATACGCTTCCCTCTCCGGCCCCTCGGAGGAGGGAGCCTGGCATCCAGCTTGTCGAGATGCTCGGGAACTCCTTCCCGAAACCCTGAAACGGCGGCGATTATATCCAGCGGCTGGGTAGAGAGTCACCCTCACGATTCAGAGGGGGGAATGCGGCAGTAGAGGTCTGCGGAATCGAGTTTCGTCGCGGATGCGGATCCGCAGATGCGCGGATGCGGAAGCGGATTCGGATGCGGTTGCGGTCGCCGATGCGGCTGCGGCTGCGGCTGCGGACACGGATCGCAGGCGAACACCGAGCCGGTCTCGCGCGGTGGGCTATCCCCCGCCTCCCCCCACCGCCGCCTTGGCCAGTTCTCGCACGGCTCTCAGGTCGAGCTTCCCCGTGCCGAGGACGGGCAGCGCCTCAACGTGCACGAACGCGTCGCGGCGCGGGAGCCAGAGGTTGGGGAGGCCGAGCGATGGGAGCTTCTCCTGGAGCGCCGCCAGCGCCGTGGGTTCGAGCCTGTGGACGACGGCCAGGCGTTCCCCTTTCAGGCCGTCGGGCACTCCGGTGACGGCGAGCATCTGCTCCGCCGCGCCGAGCGCATCGTGGAGCGCCTCCTCGATCTTGATGTGCGGCACCATCTCCCCTCCGATCTTCGAGAAGCGCGAGAGGCGGTCGGTGATCGTGATGAAGCCGTCTTCGTCGACTGCGGCGATGTCTCCGGTGACGTACCACCCGTCGCGGATCACGGCCGCGGTGAGGTCCGGCCTCCCGAGGTAGCCCTGCATCACGTTCGGCCCATTCACAAGAAGGAGGCCGCACCACCCCTGCGGAATCGGCTGGAACGACTCCGGATCGACGATGCGGATCGAAACGGCGGGAATCGGATGGCCGATGTGGCCCCGCTTCTTCCCCACTTGGTAAATGCCGGGCTCGCGATGGTCGGGCACGTTGACCGCGACGAGCGGCGAGCACTCGGTCAGGCCGTAGCCTTCGAGCGGTTCGATGCCGAAGCGGTCGCGGAAGGCGTCCGCGACGCGGTCGGTCAATTTCTCCGCCCCTACGACGACGTGCCGGAGGCTGCCGAAAGACGCCGGCTCGCAGCGCCGGGTGTAGGTCTGGAGGAACGTGGGCGTCGCGAGGAGGTACGTGCAGCGGTGCTCACGAACCATCTGCCCGATCGCCGCCGCATCGAGCGGGCTTGAATGGTAGACGGCCCCGATCCTCGTCACGAGCGGATACCAGAGCGTCGCCATGAGCCCGAATGAGTGGAAGAGGGGCAGGACGCCCATCACGCGGTCCTCGGGACCCGGGTCGAACAGCTCTTCGAGGCTCAGGATGTTCGAGAGAATGTTCGCGTGGCTCAGCATGACCCCTTTCGGCTCGCCGGTGGAGCCGCTCGAGAAGAGGATGGCCGCCGTCGCGTTCACATCGGGCTTCTTGTGGCCTCCGCAGGCGCGTTCTATGCACCGAGCGGGAGCCAGCAGGGCCAGGAGCGCCGCCCGGAGCTTCTCGCCGGCGGTGGGTGGCACCGCGGCGAGGTCCTCGAGATAGATCGCCTCGGCCGGCACCGAGACCGGGAACTTCTCGAGGAAGGCGCGTGAGGTGACGACGGTTCGAAGTTCGCACTGCTTCGCCGCCGAACGCAGCGATTCCGCCGGCGCGGTGTAGTTGAGATTCACGGGGACGCAGCCCGAGAGGAGCGCCGCGACATTGGCGAGGGCCGCCGCGGACGAGGGCGGCAAGAGGATTCCGACCATCTCTTGACTTTCCCAGCGCGGCGCGAGGCGCCGGGCGATGGCGATGCTCTTCCCCAGCGCCCCGAAATAAGTGAGCCTCACCCCGGTTGAGTCGGCGATCGCCTGACGGCGGCGGGCCCGCCGTGCGTTGCGGATGAAAGTCCGATGGAGGGGCTCGAGATCGCGCGCTCGCTCGCCGAACGCGGCCGTACCCAGCTCCATCACGGCCTGGCGGACCTCAAAGGTGCTCGCCGTGCGCGAGAGCGGCTTCCCGAAGGAGACGGTGACCGGATAGAGCCACCGCCTCGGCCGCTTCCACACGAACCTCCCGCCCTGGAAACTGAAAATGCTCCCCCAGACGCGATCGAGATGGACAGGGATCACCGGCGCGTCGACGTCCTTCAAGATCCGCTCGAAGCCCTTTCGGAACGGAAGCATCTGCCCGGTGCGCGAGATCTGCCCCTCGGGGAAGAGGCAGACCAGCTCACCCTTCTCGAGAGCCGCCGCCGCGGCCTTGAACGCGGTGATGATCGCCTTGGGACCCTCCTCGGCGGAGATCGGGATCACCTTCATGAACCGCGCGAGGTGGCGCACGATCGGGAGGTCCGCGATCGCCTTGTACATCACGAAGCGGATGAAGCGGTGCGTCGCGGCGAGGATCAGGAGCCCGTCTACGTAGGATACGTGATTCGATACGAGGAGCGCGGGCCCGCGGTCGGGCAGGTTCTCCCGGCCGAGGACCTTCACGCGGTAGATCGAGTGCGTGAAGAGCCAGAGGAGGAGCCTCCCGAGCGCCTCGGGCAAGAGTCGCAGGACGTAGGCCGTCCCCGCGAGCGTCCCGAGGCCGCAGACGAGGAAGACGAGGGGCGCATCGAGGCGCAGAACGGACTTGAGGAGTGTGAAGAGTCCGGCCGCGAGCAGCATGCCGAAGGCGCCGCCGATGTTCGTGGCCGCGATGAGCCGCCCTTTTTCGGCCGGCGGGCTCAATTCCTGGAGCAAAGAGTTGAGCGGGACAATGAAGAGGCCCCCGGAGAAGCCGAGGGCGGCGAGCGCGGCCGCCGTCCATGCGAACGAGCCCGTCGTGAAGTAGAGCGCCGTCGAAGACGCGGAAAGGCCGAGTGCGCCGAGGGGGACGAGCCCCAGCTCGATCGTCTTCCCCGAGAGGTAGCCCGCGGCGGCGCTCCCGAGGCCGATTCCGCCCGAGAGGGCCATGAGGAGGTAGCCGATGGTCGTGTAGAAGTCCTTCTCGGGAAGCTGGAGCGCCTCTTTGCCGTAGGAATAGAGGTTCATGTTCAAGAGCGCCGCCAGGGACCAGAAGTAAACGATTCCCAGGACCGTAAGCCCGATCACGCGCCGGCCGGCGATCGTTCTCCACTGGGCGCGGACGTCCGCGAACGGGTTGAGCGAGACGCGGCGGTTCGGATCGGCCGCCGGAATCGGTTTCAGGAGGAAACTCGCCGCGGAGCCGACCACCGCGATCGCGGTCAAGATGAGCGCGAGCTGCCAGAGGCTCGAGCCCGCCACCGGAGCTCCCGCGGGCTTGAAGAAGAGGACCGGCCATGTGCCGGCCACCATCCCGAAGATGATTCCCGCGAACGTCGTCATCTCGAGGATCCCGTTTCCCCAGGAAAGCCGCTCCGGCGGCAGAACCTCGGGCAGGACCCCGTACTTCGCCGGGCTGTAGTAGGTGCTCTGAGTCGAGAGAAGGAAGAGCACCGCCATGAGAAGCGGAAACGAGCCGCCCGAGAGGAACGCCGCGACGCCGAGCGCCATGACCACGATCTCGAAGAGCTTCGAGGCGATGAGGGCCGAGCGCTTCGAGAAGCGGTCGGCGAGCGAGCCGGCGTGCATCGAGAAGAGAATCCCGGGGACGATGAAGACCACCATCGCGAGGGCGATGACCCCGTCGCGTTCCACGGAGTCGGCGATCGTCGCCACCGCGAGCGACTGGAGGAGGTTCTTCCAGGCGTTGTCGTTGAAGGCGCCGAGGAACTGTGCGGCGATAAGGCCCCAGAAGCCGCGCCGGTCCCAGCGGCGGGTCGCGACCGGGGTCATCGAGCGGCACCCATGCCCCGACCACCTCATTCAGTCGGCGTCTGCTTGTCCGTCGCAGGCGCCGGCCGTCCTTGGGGGTAGATGTGGTAGACGACGCGCTGCGGGAACGGGATCTCGATCCCCTCCGCGTCGAATGCTCGCTTGATGCGCCGGCGAGCCTCGCGCGCGACGTTCCACTGCTCCGCGGGCCGTGTCTTGAAGAGCATCCGCACGGTGATCGCGCTGTCGCCGAACTGCTCCACCCCGGGGACCTCCGGAGCCTCCACGAGCTTCATTCCGATCGCCCGGTCGCGGAGCATGTCTTCACCCACATCCCGGAGCACCTTCATGACCCGGTCGACGTCTTCCTTGTACGCCACGCCGACCTCGAGCACCGCGCGCGACCATCCCTGGGTCATGTTACTGACTTGCTGAACGGTCCCGTTCGGGATGAAGTGGACCACGCCGTGCAGGTCCCTCAGGACCGTCAGGCGGAGAGTGATGCGCTCGACGACGCCGCCGGTCTCGCCGATCTTGATGATGTCGCCGATCTTGTACTGGTTCTCGAGCAGCATGAAGAAGCCCGCCAGGAAGTCCCTGATCAGCGTCTGGGCTCCGAAGGCGATGGCCAGCCCCACGACTCCCGCCGAGGCGAGGATGGGGGTGACATCGATCCTGAACTGCTTCAAGAGATAGATCCCGGCGATCGCGATGACCGCCGTCGAGAGCGCGGCACGGAAGACGTGGACGAGAGTCTGCGCCCGCTGCTCTCGCTCGAGCGCTCCTTGTTCCTCTCCGGTCTGGCGGACTCGCTCGACGATGCGTTTGCCGGCCCCTCTCGTCAGTCGGAGCAACAGGAAGGCAACCACCGGGATGGCGATCAAGCTGAGGACCGCCATCCCTGCGGCCCCCCAGAGCGCGCGCTTCTTTTCGAGCCGCAGCGATCCGATCTCTCCGGCGAGGAATCGAGTCCTCTCCTCCTCCGTTCGGGGCCTTTCCACCGAGTCGAGCTTTTGTATCGCTTCCTCCCCCTGCCCCACATGACGCTTGATCTCCCTTTCGACCGCCGCCGCCCGGGCTTCGAGGCCTCCGATCTCGTTCCGGCAGACTGCAACGTCGGCGTCGATACCCAACCGCGACAGGCGCACCTCGATCTCGGACAGCCAGGACTCGGTCGCGAAGACCCGCATGCGGGAGTCGAAGAGCCGATCCGCAACCGCGGGGATTTCCTCCGCAGTCAGGGATCGCGGCTGGGGAGGGGACCGGCCGGCCTCTTTGAGCATGGCGAGGAGCGGCTCATTCGTCGCTTGATTCAGGCCGAAGCGAATACGAGCCTCGGCGTCGTCGGCTTTCAGCCGGACGAGGAACCCCCTTGCAACGGGGAGCAGGTCCTCCGCGACTTTCCTCTCTTCCTCCGCCAATCGGATCATCCGCTCGGCCTCCACCTTCCGTCTCTCGATGTTCGAAAGCTTCGCTTCGAGACCGAGAAGGTGTTTGTAATAGCCCTTGAGTACGTCCTGAATCTGCTCCGCGCGGGTCGACTGGAATAAACTCAGAACGAATTCGACCGGCGTTTGATCCGTGGAGAGCCGGCGCTCGACTTCCTGGTCCAACCGCTTGGATTCGATTTCCGTGAGACTCGCCGGATCGCGCTCGAACGTCTTCTCGAGCTCCTCACGACGGCGGATCGAGTCGAGCTTCCTACCGGCGACCGAGAGGGCGCGCGCGAGGATCTGGCGGATCCGCGATTCGACCTGAGACTCGGACTCGAAGGCCCCCGCTCTCGAGTCGAGGGCCGAGCGTCGCAGGCGCGCCCCGGCGAGTTCCTCCTGCAGGGTCAGGCGCGTACGGAGCAACAGGACCTCGGAGACCCCGGCCGGAATCGCGCTCTCGGCCTCCTTCCCGATGCCGACGCGAGTCTGGAGCTCCGTCGCGGCCCCGAACGCCCTCGCTCCTTCCTGGAGGGCTTCAACGGCAGCCCCGGCGAGCCGATCGACGGCCTCCTTCGCCGCGTTCAGGGCTTGGACGACGGCGCCTCGGGCAATCGCCCGCTCATCCAAAACCCTGACTCGGCTCGAAAGTAGGCTCTCGCGGGCTTCGATCTGGGAATCGTGAGGAAGCGGCGTCCGAGCGGGGGCCGCGCTCGCCGCGGCCTTTTCCCCGGCGGCGGCGGACGATGCAGGAGTCTGCCAGGGTGCAGGAACGGGCTGAGCGGCCGGCTGAGTGGCCCGTACGGGGACTCCCTCCCGGGCGGAAGGAGACTGGATACCGGTCTTGACCTTGAGCTTCTCCAGGATCTCCCTGCGCTTGTCCGGGAATTGCTGTTGAGCCGCCCTCAAGAGCGGGTCTTCCAGCGCCGCGAGCTGAATCTCGGCGTGCTCGACTGCTCGTTCCGCCTCATCCAACCTCTCTTTCTCGGCAGCGACCTTTGCTTGGGCCTCGCGGCGCAACGCGACGGCCTCCTCGAATCGCAGAACCACTTCTGATGTCGGGAGCTTCTCGATTTCCTCGACGAACCGAGCAATCTCCCTCGCGGCCTCGAAGGCCGCACGGAGCTGCTTCACTCTCTCCTCTTCGAGCAAGGCAGCGGCGTGGGCCTCCGCGCTCAGGCTCGTGGTCTGAGCCAGCCGCACGCCGGCCGCGGTCGCCTCCTCCGCGATCCGGGTCTCCGCCGCCGCGAGCTCCGCTCGCTCCGCCGACAGCTCGGCCGGCGTGGGGACCCTCGGCTTTGCAACCGGAGGATATCTCCCGGTCTCCTCCAGTGCGGTCAAGCGCCCGACGAGAATCTCCATCCGCTGCAGGTTCTCTTCCAGAGCTGCCGCAGCCTCCCGGGCAGCCTCAGCCTTCTCGCCGGCCGCGGCAAGGGCCGATGCCTCATCACGGAGCAGTCCCTCACGGCGCACGTAGAAGCTCTGGATCTCCTCGGACTGCTTGAACGCCCGTTCGGCGACGGCCACGCGCGTCGCCGTGGCTTCTACGCCGGCGCGGTCGGGCGCGGGTGGGGTCAATGCTTCGACCGTTGCCCGCAGTCCGTTCGCCTTGTCAGCCGCCGAACGCAAGGCGGCTTGAGAGTTTTCCCAGGTTTTCTGCAGGCGGATCCGCTCGACCTCCCCCGAGGTCAAGAGGGCGGCGAGGGTTGCCGGATCCTTGCCTTCGAGGTCCTTTTCGAACGATTCCTTCTTCACGGCCTCACGATAGGCCCTGGAAGCGGCCGCCTTGGCCAGTTCGGCCGTGGAGACGGCGGACTTCGCCGACTGGACGCGAGCGGCGGCCGCAGGGAGCATCTCTGCAGCATGAGCCTCTTCCCCGGTGAACTCCGCCTTCAAGTCCCCCACCGCCGTCAAGCGCTCGACGAGCCTGACCGAGGAGGCTCCTTCTGGGAAACCCACGCCGTCGGTTTCACCGGCGGCCCGCCGCCGCTCGTATTCCGCGGCGAGCGGCCGGATCCCGATCAGAACCGTCTCGAGGTCTTTGGCGGCGCTCCGAGCCGCGGCGAGCCGCTTCAATCTCTCGTCCAGCGTGGTGCTCAGCTCTTCGGCTGTCCTGAGAACATCGACGGCTTCGGCGAGCTTCGAGGAGAAGTGATCCTCTGCCGCCCGCGCCCGTTCGCCCTCTGTAGCGCCGATGCTGGCCGGAGCCGGGGAGAGGTCGAGCGGTCTCGTGGCCGCCAAGAGACGCCGCCTCTCGTCAAGGAAGGAAAGGTTCCTCGCAAGGGCCTCCCTCTCCGTGTCCAGGATTTTCCCCGCCTCGACGGCCTGCGTTTCGAGAGATCGGACCCGTTCGAGGAGAATCTCGTTCTCGAGAGCCGACGGGGCGTCGGGCTTGCCCTGGGCGGGGAGACCTTGGTCCTGCCCCGCGATGGTCACCGATGAAACCACGAAGAAACTGAATCCGGCGAGCGAGCGGAGCGCCCGCGCCGATCCCCCGGAAGTCGGTTTCGATTTCTTGTTTAGCATGGAGCTTCAAGGTCGCGAGGCCGAATCGACGAGGGAGAGCGAAACCGGTCGCACCGCCGCGGGGTTGGACCGCCGGCCGACCGCTCGGCGGGGATCCACCCTCGCGGGGTGCGCGATCGCGTCCTCGAGCAGGAACTCTGGCCGATGGACTCCTCGCGGTCAAGCTCCCGCAATAGAATCTCTGCAACTGTTCACCAACCCGGGCGCGCCCCATCGCGGATCAAGCTCGCCCGGATCGAGCTGCCAGAGATTTCCGGATCGATTCCGGGCCGCTTATCCGCTCGCCAAGAACGCGGCAATACGCCATGCCCTTTCCCGGCACCCGCGGCCCAGATCTCAGCTTCGAGCCGGTGAAAGGTTACGAAATTCTTTCCAAATAGCGGGTGCCTTTCGGCAAGTCCGTAGAACCGGCCGCAGTCGAGAGACCAAGGAGATAGGCTCATGTCGAAGCACGCTGTTCTAGAGGTCGCGTCCGCGCTGGCCGTTCTATTCCTCGCCTCCCCTGCGACCCTTGCGGCCGAGGATGGCCGCCGGTTTCCCCAGGTCCCCCATCCCCCCTTCTGGAAGGGGAAGGTCGAGGAGATCGAGGCCGCCGTCGCCGCCGTGAAGGCGGGCAAGGTACAGGTCATCGCCCGCTCCCCCGGCGGCCGCCCGATCCACCTCATCGAGTACGGACCGCGAAACGACCCGAAGCGCCGGGCGAACTACAACTCTGCCGCCGGAGCCGGCGACCCCCGCCACTACGCGGGCCGGGAGGAGGGATCGCCTCCGGTGGTGTTCCTCGTCGGACCGATGCATGGACACGAGGTGGAGGGGATGGTTGGTCTCGTGAACCTGATACAGGTGGCCGAAACCGGCGCCGACATGCGGGGGAAGGAGTGGCCGCGGCTTGCGGGGAGCTTCCGGCGCTCGCGAGTCCTCATCGTGCCCATCTCGAACCCCGATGGCCGCGCGCGGTGCGCTTACGACAACTTCAAGGGGATCCCCCTCGATGAGATGACCCGGATCGGGCAGGGAACTCGCAAGGATGGGACGCACTACGGATGGCCCGGCGTCAAGCAGCGCCATCCCATGAAGGGCGACGTCGGCCTTCTCGGCGCTTACTTCAACGACGACGGGATCAATCTCATGCACGACGAGTTCTTCGCCCCCATGGCGGAGGAGACAAAGGCGCTCCTGCGGGTGGCGCGAGACGAGGCTCCGGAGTATCTCATGATCCTCCACTCCCACGGGGCGGCGCCCGAGGTCCTTCCCACTACTTACGTCCCCCGGTTCCACAAGGAAGCCGCGGCGCGCTTCGGCGGGAAGCTCGTCGCGCGCTATCGGAGCGCGGGGCTGCCGGCGGGGAGGGTCCCCGAACCCGCAGAGGACGGCGCGAAGTATCCGCCGCCGTCATTCAACCTCACGAGCGCCCTGCACCACGTCTCGGGCGGCCTCTCGATGCTCTTCGAGTGCCCCCACGGCCTCAAGGAGGCCAGCTATCCTCAAGTGACGTTCGATCAGATCCTCGACCTCGAGCTGATCCTCTTTGAGGAACTCCTCGCTTTCGCTCTCGAGGAGCCCCGGCCCGGCGCCGGAAAGTAGACGTGCCCGGCGCCGGACGGCGGATCGGCTCGCCCCTTTCCCCTCGAATTCACACTCGAGCGCGGCGGCGGAGCGTCGCCTTCCACTCTTCGCCGAGTTCCTGGACCGTCTTTCCGGTCAACTCCTTGAAGACCTCTTCACGGTACTGTCCTTCGCGCATCACTCGATTGAGCTTGCGCACGATCTCCTGGTCATACGTCCCGTTCAGGTACGCCAGGAAGGCCGCCGTCACTCTGTAGCTGCCGTTGTAGCGCGCTCGCTCCGGGTTGATCCGCCCCAGTTTCCCCGGCTCGTACTTGAAGAACCGCACGTAGTCCGCCACCCCTTCGACCAGCCACCCCGGATTGGTCCGACTACGGTACCGCTGGACGACATGGACCGTCTCGTGGACCATTGCCCCCACGTCATCGGGATGGTCGCTGAAGAACTTCACCGAACCCGTGATACGGGTTCCGCTCGCGGCCGCCACCCCCCTGAAATCCTTCTTCAGCGTCATCGTGACCAGGTGCGGCGGCTTGAATCCTTCGGCCTTCAGCTCCTCGTTGATCATCGGATACGCCCGCTCACAGACCGCGGCGACCTTTTCCGCCCATTCCCTCATTTCCGGCGCATCCGTGACGTCCACGATGAACTCAATCGGATACTTGAAGACCGCCACCGCCGGCTCCGACTCGATCGCAAGCTCTCGGATCGCCAGCGGGCGCTTCAGCTCCGCCCTCGGCCGGATGCGGACGGCCCGGATCTTTCGACCGCGAAGTTCTCCTCGGGCCACACCATCGACGAGCTTCATAATCTCGCTGAACGTCGTGCCGTCCTCCGAGGCCTCGAGCGACCCCGCTTCGAGGCGGTCGTTCCCGTCGGGCCGGCCGGTCGTCACAACTATGGATTTCACGGCGACCGTCCGATCGAGGACGAGCGTGAAGTGATCCGTGCTACAGGGTGTCTGGTCCGAGACGAAGCACGTATCCCCATCACCATCGAACGCGAACTGGCGAATCTGCCCGGACGCGGTTCTCAGCGTCGTTTCGATGATCGCGGCCACCGGCGGCTCGGGCTCATTCGCCGCCGAACCGCCCGACGCACCCAATCGAGCGCAAAAGACCTGAACGCCCAGGTAAACCCAGATCGAACGCTGCATACGTCAACCTTTCCTGGCACCCTTCCCTCGCGCCTCGGACGGAGCGGTTCGAGATTCGCACTCACCGACGCCGTGCCCCGCGCACGAAGCCCGCCGAAGTGCTCGCGGCAGGGGTTGTAGGTTACCTCGGAGCACCCTTCACAGGAAGCACCCGCGACGGACTCCCCGTGCTATGAGTATTGGTGGGACATCGATCCCCCCGCGGCTTACTGTGGAAGGGGAGGAACCTCCATGAAACACTGCGATTTCGTCCGATCGCTCGCTCCCGCGGCGACACTTCTGTTCGGCTGGACCATCGCCGGGGTGTGCTCCGAGCCCCCGGAGGCGCCGCGGGCCCCCTACGGAACGTGGAAGAACGGACCGCCTTCCGGTGCGGATTACTTTCCGATCGCCGTGTGGCTCCAGGACCCGCGCAACGCCTCGAAGTACAAGGAGGCGGGGATCAACCTCTACGTGGGGCTCTGGAAGGGCCCGACCGCGGCGCAGCTCGACGGGCTGCGGGCGGCCGGTATGTCCGTCATCTGCTCGCAGAACCAAGTCGGCCTCGCGCATCGGTCCGATCCGACGATCGTCGGGTGGATGCACGGGGACGAGCCGGACAACGCCCAGCCGGTCCGCGATCCCGCCACCGGAAAGGAGTCCTACGGTCCACCCGTGCCTCCCCGGAGGATCGTCGAGGACTACGAGCGGATCCGCTCGGCGGATCCCACCCGCCCCGTCCTCCTCAACCTCGGCCAAGGCGTGGCCAACGACGAGTGGATCGGGCGAGGATCCGGTGCGACCCTCGACGACTACCCCGCGTACCTCAAGGGGTGCGATGTCGCCTCCTTCGACGTCTACCCCGTGGCTGGCCTCCCGAAGGAGAAACCCGAAGACTATCCCTGGTACGTGCCCAAGGGCGTCGACCGGCTGGTGCGATGGACGGACGGCGAGAAGGTCGTATGGAACTGCATCGAGTGCACCCGCATCTCCGGCGGCAGGAAGGCGACGCCGCGCCAAGCACGGTCGGAGGTGTGGATGTCGCTCATCCACGGATCGAGGGGCCTCATCTACTTCGTCCACCAGTTCCAGCCGAATTTCATCGAGGCGGGGCTCCTCGCCGATCCGGAGATGCTTGCCGCGGTCACGGCCACGAACCGGCAGATCCGCGACCTGGCGCCGGTTCTCAACTCCCCCACCATCGCCGGCGGAGCGACGGTGAAGTCCTTCGACGCCAAGGTGCCCATCGACGTCATGGTGAAGCGCTACGAAGGAGCGATCTACGTCTTCGCGGTCGGGATGCGCAACGCGCCGGCCCGAGCGAGCTTCGAGGTCCGAGGCCTTCCGGCGAGGGCCAAGGCGGAACCGATCGGCGAGCGGCGCAAGGTTGCGGTCGAGGCGGGAGAGTTCGAAGACGACTTCGGGCCGTATGAGGTCCGGATCTACAGAATCCGATAGGTCTCGCTCTTCTATCAGCTCAGGTCGAACCTCTTCCGCACGACCCACTCCGCGCCGACGAGGAGCGTGAAGGCGATCAGCACCGGCCAAGCGAGCGCCCACTGCGGCGTAGTCGTGATCCGCTCGCGCTTGATCGAGCGGTCCGGAACCAGACGGGTCAGCTCGGCGGCTCGGTCGATCGGAAGGTATGCTCCTCCGGGGCCGGCGAGCTTCGCCAGCTCCTCGAGCTTCGCGCCGTCGCGGGAGAGGTCCGCCGCTTCGCGCGACGGAGGAGGTTCGACGATGAACGATGCGCGGGCCTTGTCGCCACGCGCCGCGTAGCCGGCGATGTCGGGCGTTTCGATGTGGACCTCGTAGGCCGCCGCCTCCGGACCGGTCTCGAACGAGCCCCTGTAGAGGCCGCCGCTCTTGGGAATCGCTTCGAGGCGGACGCGCCGCTCGGCCCCCGTTGCGGCGTGTCTCAGTACCGCGTCGACGCGTGCGTTCTCGATCGGCCTCCCATCGGAGCCGGTCAGCAGCGCGCGGAGCTTCACCTCCGCCGGCGCCTCGTAGCGGAAATCTCCCGCGGCGACGCGGACGCTGCCGTCGCCGGGCGGCAGGCGGTCCGCGGCCGCCCAGCGGACGACCTGGCCCCAGAAGCGAGCCAGGTACTCGTCGCCCGCCCGGTATCGCCACTTCCACGTGGAATCGACGCCCGAGTAGAAGACCCGGCCCGCGCCGAAGGAGTGCGTCGCCATGAGGACGCCGCCCTCGGCCTGATCCTCGTCCGCGGCGCCGCGAGAAGCTTCCGAGCGCCCCGAGCTCTCCGGGGAGATTCTCACCAGCACGGAGGCCTGCTTCCTCGCCCCTTCGACGGGCGCGTACCAGTCCATGGGCGGCAGGAGGCTCCACAGCTCGCGGTTGGCCTCGCGCCCGGGAACGAGTCGGACGAGGGGGGAACGCTCCCCCTCGAGCGTCAACTCAAGCTTCACGCCCGCCCGCGCGAGCGCGGCTCCTTCTCCGGGGGACGGCCTCGGCCGCCGGAGACGGACGGGGAGCAGCTCCTCGATCGGCGTCTCGGTGTAATCGTCGGCGAGCGAGCGATCGCCGGCGGCGAGGATCAAGCTGCCGCCGCGTGCCGACACGAAGTCGCGGACGCCTCCCAGCTCCTCGGCCGTGAAGACGCCCGGCTCGACATCGCCGAGGATGAAGACGTCGTAGGAGAAGAGCGCTTCGGGGCCGCGCGGGAACTCGGGCGGCAGACGCCGCTCGGGCGGCCTCGTCACCAGAAACGAATCGATCTTCACGTTTGCGTCCCGCCCCAGGATGTCCCGCAAGTAGCGGTACTCCCAGCGGGGCCGGCCGTCGAGATGGAGGACGCGGACCTTCTCGGTGAGGACGTTCACCCAAAAGTCACGGGAGTTGTTGGCGGCGGTGACCTCGCCTTCTTGCGCGGGGAACGACGCCGTGAACTTCCGGCCGCCCGGCGGGCCGTCGGCCGCAGTCACGAACGACGCGGGGATGTGGGTCTTGCCGGCGCCGGCGGGGATCTCCGCCGCCAGCTCGGCGACGGTCTTCTCTCCCTCGGAAATGCGGATGGGGAGAGAGAGCGCGCCCATGCCGCGAGCCTCGACGGCGATGTCGATCCGGACTTCGTCGCCCGCGAGGACCTTCCCCGGAGCCTCGACGCCCTCAATGGCGACGTCGCGAGGGTCCTCACCGGCACCGGCACCGAGGCAAAAAAGCGGTATCCCGAGCGCGCCGAGGGAACGGAGAACTTCTTCGGGGCTCCGCCCCCGGTTGTGCCGCCCGTCCGTGACAAGGATGACCGCGGCCATGGTCTCGCTTGTCCTCTGGAACACCTCGTCCTGCACGGGCTGGCCGAGGTCGGTTCCCTCCGCTCCCGCCATCAGTGTGGCAGTCGCGATCCGGAACCTCTCGGAAAGGACGGCGAGCGGCGAGCCGGGCCGCCCCTCGCCGAGAATGCCGCGCGCCAGCTCCAGGCGGCCGAGCGGGGCGAGCCGTTCGAGCGCTGCGGCGGGGACCTCAGCGTCCCGATCCTCCGACCCGGGCGGCCGCGGCGGGAGAAGACCGAGGGCCATCGCCTCCCGGAGCTTCTGAGCAGCGGGGCGGTAGGCGTCGCGCAAATCCATGCTGCGCGAGCCATCGAAGAGAAAAAGGACCTGGCCGCGCTCGATCTCCTCGTCCACGCGCCGCAGCGCGGCGTTTAGGAAAAGCGCGAGGACGAGAAGGGCGGCGACCCCACGGAGCGCGGTCAGGAGCCGGCCGATCCACGGCGGCACGAGCCCGCGCTCGCGCCCATAGCCCCACAGAATCCATGCGAGGAGGATCGCCGCGAGCAGAACGAACGCCCAGATCGGCAGCCCCGTGAACTCGATCCGCGTGCGCGTCATGCGCCGCCGGGATTCTCGATGCAGCAAGAGGCGGTGGAAATCATGCTGGCGGGCAAAAGGTTACTCGGGGCGGGATGGATTTTCAAAAGCGCACGCAAATTGGGAGGGGCGGTGGGGAAAGTGCGTACAGGACGCCGGCGAGGAGGCCGCTGCCGATGCGGAATGCGGATTCGGTTGCGGCTGCGGCTGCTGCTGTGGACGCGGATGCGGACGCGGCTCCGGATGCGGTTGCGGATGCCGTTGCGGATGCGGATGCCGTAGCGGATGCCGCTGCTGTAGCCATCACGGTCACCCCCCTCGCCCCTCCACCCTTTACCGGCCCCTCTCGGCGTCGCCCCTCCCGTGCCGATACCTGGAACATGGTCCCACTGCCGACTCGCATCCAGGGCCTCTGGCACCGGCTTTATGGCCCCGAGGGGTCTCTGAGGCGGATCGTGCTTCGAGGGGGCGGCTGCAACTTCGCGGCGCACTCCTACAACTCTCTTCTCCTCATCGCCCAGGCTCTCCTCACGGCCCATCTGTTTCGCGACTCGACGGAGTTCGGTCGAATCAACGCGGTCATGTGGGCCTATACCCTAGCCGAGGTTTTAACGAACTCGGGCCTTTCCCTCGCCCTGGTGCAGCACAGGGGCGACCCCGAAGAGCTCATCGGGCCGGTCTGGACCTTCCAGGCCGTCCGCGGGGTGGCGCTCGGGATCCTGATCGGGCTCTCCGGTACTGTCCTGTCCATCCATTACGGGGATCCGTCGATCGCTCCACTTTCGTGGACCGCGGCCCTCAGCGCCCCGATCAACGGCCTGGCCGGTCTCGGTCCCATGCTGGCTGTTCGAGAACTTCGGTTCCGGCGTGCGGCTCTCTTCAGCGCGATCGAGGCGACGCTCGCCTTCGCCGCCTGCTGCGCGCTCATCGCCGCCTTGCGCTCCGCCTGGGCGATCGTCCTCGGGCTCAACACCCTCGCCGTGGCCCGCGTGATCTCATCGTATTTGATGCGTCCCGAATGGCCGCGGCTCGATTTTCGCTGGGGAAAGCTCCGGCCGTTCTGGAGCTTTGCCGCGTACACGCTCCTGGCGACGATCCTCGCGTTCGGGAACGAACGGGGCGACGATCTGGCCGTCGGAACCCTCCTCGGACTCCCGAGCCTCGGTCTCTATCATCTCGCGTTCCTCTACGCGAATCTGCCAGGTCTCAAGCTCGGTCAAGCCCTCGGAAACGTGCTCCTGCCGGCCTTCGCGCACCTCAAGGAGTTCCCCGAGCGGCTCCGCCGGGCCGTGCGGCGGTTCCTCTTCGCGATGAGCGCCATGGCTGGGATCATCTTCCTGCCGCTCGTCGTGGCGGCGCCATGGATCTTCCGGGTGATCGGCGAGGGGCGATACGCGGCGGCCGTGGGTCCCTTCCGGATCCTTTGCCTCTTCGGCGCGCTCAGGTTCCTGCAGTTCTCGTCCGAGGCGATCTTCAACTCGCTCGCTCGGCCGGTCTTCATCTTCCGAGCGCAGCTCATCCAGCTCGCCACGCTCGGGGTCCTCGTCGTTCCCCTGACGATCGGCTTCGGCCTCGACGGCGCCGCCTGGGCGGTCGTGCTCGGCATCGCGGCGGCTTCGCTCTACTCCGTGGCGCGCATGCGAGGAGTCTTGCGAGGGCCGAGCACCGCGCGTCGCACGTTCAGTCCCGATTTCGCCGCCAGGGGGTGTCCTACCTTGGCAGAGACACCATCGCGGGACGACGGGGGAACTCGTCTCGTAGGGCACGCGACGGATCGAGCTCATACGCAGCCTTGAATTGCCCCATCACTCCCCCCGAGAATGGCGAAAGTATGTCCGCCTCTCCGTGGTTCCGTTCCCGTATCGGCCGGTCCGGGACATTGATGCTCGCGGTCCTCCTCCTCCTGGGCTGCAAGCCAACCGGATCCTATCTGCGCCGCTACCAAGAGATCCGACCGTCGCGCTACACCATCCTTCTACCGGCCGGCCGCGAAGGGTTGCCGTGCATATCTCGTTTCGCCGAGCACAAGCGCCGCCTGGGCTTCTCGGTGGAACTCGTCGCGTTCACGCCAGGCGGAACACCTGCCGAGCGGTTTGAAGAGGCCTGGAAGCTCTTGGCGGAGAGGGCGGCCACTCATGCAACTCCCGCCTACCTCCTGATCCTGGCAACTCACGAGGAGCTTCCCATGGGCCCTTGGATGCTTCCGGGGGAGCCCGAGGAGGAGTTCCTCTCCGACATTCCGCTCACCGCACCCTGGGAAATGGCCCCTCCAGAAACTCTGAGCGAGGACTCTTGGCGGATCGCCGCGTCTCCTCCGGGCCCATGGATAACGGGGCGGCTTCCATATGACAACACGGAGACGATCGAAGCGGCCCTTGGTGCCGCGGTCTGTTTCGAGAGCCCCGCGGAGTCGGACCCGCCGCAGGCTCTCCTGGGGGCGGAGCGGTTCGCCGTGTGGGCCGATTCCGCCTTCGTCATGTCGCGAGCCCGCGCCGCGTTTCGCCGCGCGGGCTGGAAAGGCGAGCTGTGGAGTCAGGATCCCCCTCGGGACCGGCCGACGGGCACCGCAAGACGAACCGTCGAGCTGCCGCGGCCTCAAGCGGCACTGGAAGCCGACAGGAAACGAAGAGGCCCGCTGAGATCGGTAGTGACGACCTACACCCCCACCGTCAGCATGGACTTCCTGACCCGCTGGGCCGAGCTATCGCCGCGGGTCGTCTACGCCATTGCCCACGCGAGCATTTTTCGTGGAGGCGTGGGCAAAGACTTGGTTGACGGCGATAACATGCGAGCGCTGGATCTCGATCCAATGGCATCGATCGGGCCAGCCTCCCCCGCCATCTTCGTCTCCACGGGCTGCCTCACCGGTTACCCCGGCAATACGGCGATCGTGGAGCTTTTCCGGCGCGGCTGGATTGCGGGCTTCGTCGGCTGCACGCTAGAGAACGGTCCCTCGCCGCTCATTCCGGCGGTGCGAGCGGAGGTGAACATCGCGTACTTCCTCGCTCGCGGGCTTCCCCTTGGCCTGGCGGTTCAGGCGACGAAGGAAGCCTACGCCTCCGAGTCGCTGCGAGCGCCCGGCCATTGGTTCTTCCCCTCGACGCGCCGTCTGAAACGAAGCAACCTTCTCTCCTACGTCATCTACGGCGACCCATCCCTGGCGGCGCGGCCGCAGCCTCTTGTTTCGGCGCAGTGACCGAATGCGGCCGTTGAGCCCATCCGTTGCGGGTCCGTGACGAATTCAGGCAGGGGTCGCCCTTGGATTTGGATTCAGAACAATGAGAAAGAAGTCCGTCCCTGCCCTCGAGCGCTTCCGCCCGGAGAAGATGACCAAGGTCAACCTCTTCGAGACGCAGCGGTTCTTCTGCGACCTCTACTGCCTCCTGCCGGGCCAGGAGCAGAAAGTCCACGCTCACGCGGCGAACGACAAGCTCTACTACGCGCTCCGTGGCGCGCTGCAGGTCACGGTCGGAGCTGAAACCGCACCGCTCGAGGCCGGAGAGATCGTGATGGCCGCCGCGGGTGAGCCGCACGGGATCCGGAACGCTTCCTCCGCCGAGGCGGTCTGCATGGTCTTCATGGCACCCCACCCGGGCTGGGGGAAGGAGTAGCGACTCAATCGAAGTACTCGTCCTCGGCGTCGAACCGCGGCACGACGAAGTTGAGGACCTTCATCGGCTCGCTGCCGGGAACGGCGCGGTGGCGCGTGCCGGGTCGGATGATGACCGCGCTCCCGGGCCCCACCGGGTGCAGCTTGCCGTCCAGCTCCATCTGCCCTTTCCCCTCGAGGAAGTAGTAGACCTCGGTGAGCTTTCGGTGGTAGTGGGTGCGCGAGTCGTTCTTTATCTCGACGAGGTGGAGCGAGCAGGCCACGGCCCCATCGCCGAGGAAGGCGCGGCGGCTCGTCCCGCACGGGCACGGCACCCCCGGGATCGCCGAGAGGTCGATCGGCGGCATCGGGCTCAGAGCGTTCCTCTTGGAAGCCGTCCGGCTGTCCTTCGGTCTCATTCGTCCTCCGCCCAGGATCGTACGCGGAGCCTCTGGCCTCCGTCGACGATGAAAGTGGTGCCGGTGATCCATGCCGCCGCGCCTGAGGCGAGATAGACCGCCAGCGAGGCGATCTCCTCCGGCCGTCCGAGCCGCTGGAGGGGAATCGCGCGGGCGATCGCCTCCTCCCGGCCGCGTCCGAGGCGGCGCATCCCTTCGGTTCCTCCTATGGGTCCCGGGGCGATCGCGACGACCCGAACGCCGTGCGGGCCCCACTCGGCCGCCAGATGCCGCGTCATCGCGTCGACGCCTGCCTTTGCGGAGCCCGCGTGCACCTGCTGGGGCACGCCCAGCTCGGCGAGCGTGGCCGTGATGTTGATGATGACGCCGCCCTGGCGCTTGAGGAGCGGGTAGGCGGCTCGAGAGCAGAGGAACGAGCCGACGAGGTCGATCTCCAGGACGGCGCGGAAGCCGTTGGCCGAGAGGCTCTCCGCGGCGCAGAGGAAGTTCCCCGCGGCGTTGTTGACGAGGATGTCGAGTCGCCCGAGGGCCGCTTCGCTCCCTCGCACCATGCTCTCGACCGCGCCGGCGTCCCGGACGTCGCAGGCGCACGAATGCGCGCGGCGGCCGAGCGCTTCAATCTCGCCCCGCGTCGCCGTCAGGTGCTCGGGATCGCGGCTGACGATCACGATGTCCGCCCCCGCTTCGGCGAGGGCGAGCGAGATTGCCCGGCCAATGCCGGTGCCGCCCCCCGTCACGAGGGCGGCATTGCCCTTCAAGAGCCCTTCGCGGAAAACGGCCTGGAAATCGGCCGGGGGGACGGCCGAGGAAACTGATCGTGCCATGGCGACGCCAGCCTACTTGATCTCGACTGTGAGCGTCGAGGTCTTCCCGGATGGAAGCTCGACGACTCGCACGCGGTGGTTGTTCGTGTCGGCCACGTAGAGCTTCCCCGCGTGTATGGCGAGCCCGCTCGGCTCGAAGAAGGCCGGGCTCACGCCGTCGGCATCTCCGGGCTTGCCGGTCCCGATCCAGTTGCGGACGGCTCTCTTCTTCGGGTCGAGTCGCTTCAGCCGGTGGTTGTATGTGTCGGCGACGATCACCTCATCGCCATCGACCGCCACCGAGAGCGGGTGCTGGAGGACCTCGCCTCCGCCGCCCTCGCCGTCGCCGAAGTCGAAGAGCCCCGTGCCGACGATGCTCTCCAGCATCGCTTTCTCGAAGTCGAAGGCGCGGATGCCGCTCGATTCGCTGTCGGCGATGTAGAGCCGGCCGTGGGCGAGCGCCAGACCGCTCGGCTGGGCCAGGCGCGCACTCTCCGGAGGGCCGTCGGTGATATCCTCGCCGCCGTCGCCGATCCAGGGGCCGACTTCGCCTTTCGAAAGGCTCATCCGCCAGATCTGATGGCTTCCCGCCATGCAGATGATGAGGTCATCGCCGCGGACGAGGAGATCCCACGGCGAGTTGAGCGGACTCTCGGTCGCCTTGCCGCCGCCCGCGCGAAAGCGAGATTGCTTTCCGGTGCCGGCGATCGTAGAGATGCGGCCCACCTTGAGATCGATGCCGCGGACGGCGTGGTTTTCGGTGTCGGCGACGTAAAGGAGCGATCCGTCGACGAAGAGACCCTGCGGGCTGTGGAACCTCGCCTCGGCGGCGGGACCGTCCTTCAGCCCCCGCTCGCCGGTGCCGAAGACGGAGCCGTCCTTGCCATCGAGGCCGCAAGCGACGATCCGGTTGTGGCCGGTGTCCGCGATGAAGAGGCGTGCGGGCTCGCCCCCCACCGCGACCTTCCCCGGGTAAAGCAGGTCGCTTTTCTTCAAAGGGACCGCGGATGAAGCCGCTTGAGGCTTCTCGGCGAGCTTGATCCCGCGCTTCTCGAGGATCTGGCCCATCACGCGGTCGAGTACATCGTAGTGGCCTTCGCCGGAGACGCCGCCGACGAGGTTGCCGTCCGGATCGATGAGGACGAGCGTGGGCCAGGCGCGGATGCCGTAGGATCGCCAGATCTTGAACTCGCTGTCGTTGGCGATGGGGTGGCGAAGCCGGTAGCGCGCCGCCGCGTGGCGGATGTTCTCGGAGTTCTTCTCACCGGGGAACTTCGCGGAGTGGATCCCGATGACCATCAGGTGCTCACCATACTTCTCCTCGAGCCTCTCCAGGTCGGGGAAGATATGGTGGCAGTTGATTCAGCCGAACGTCCAGAAGTCGAGGAGGACCAGCTTGCCCTTCAAGTCGGCGAGCTTGACCGGGCCGGGAGAATTGATCCACGCCTCGGCGCCGTCCAGCTCGGGCGCGCGCACTCGCTCCCTCCCCGTCTCCCGGTCAGGCTCCTCGGCCGCTTCGCCGGATGCCGCAAGCGCGGAGGCCAGGACGAGGCGCGGGATGAGCACTCGTGTCGTTCCCGACATATCGGGGGAATTGTAGGGGACTCGCCAGGGGAGTAAAGGGTGGCCGTCTGTCGCGTGGACGGCGGTGCAAGTACCGATCGGAGGCCTTCCGGATGCCGAGGGAAATCGAGCAACGATCCCTCAGAGAAACCGCAACTCGGTCAGGCGATGTGGGCGCACCCTGACACCTACTTCACTTTCCTCAAAAGCTCCTTCAGATCGCTATAGTCGTACGGAGGGCGACTCCGGATCGCCAGCACCCAGACCCAGCCCTCAGCCTCGTTGATTGCATAAATGACGCGCCAGTGATCTACACGCAGCCGGTGGAAATCCACTCCCGGCGGGGTTCCAAGCCCACTCTCGTCAAGCACCCGGCTCTCCGGAGGCAAAGGATCCTTGGCGAGCCCGTCAATGGCTCGCTTGACCCGCTGGCGAACGCGGCCCGGAGCTGCTTGCGTCCGGCGTGAACCGCGGCGTCGACGAAGAGCTTTAGCGGACTCACCTGTCGGGACCCGCCTCAGCGGAGTCCCATTCGGCCTGGACCTTCTCCCACGAGACAGCCTCCGATCCCACGGGACCCACCCGGAGGCGAGAGAGTGCTTCCTTCACAACGGCTCGGTCCTCCTGGTCTTCAAGCCACTCGAGGAGCTCCGCCCACTCACGAATGCCGATCTGAACCGCGAGTGGTCTCCCCCGATCATCGACCGGGAACCGGATGGACTGTAGAGGTTCGATGCCTGCCATGGCGATTGCGGGATTGCAGGGATCGGGAGATTCCTTTGCACTGATCGTATCTCACCGTCCCTCACTCCTCGAACACCGGCTGCGTCCAGGCGAACTCTCCGGCGCTCGAGACGACGCGCGCGCGCAGGTAGCCGGCCCCGCGCTCGAGACGGCAGGAGGGCTCGAGAGTGACGTCGCGGCCGGCGGCGCGTCCGCCGCTCGTGAGGAAGTGAGTCGTGTACCGGGTGCTCTCGCGGGGGCGGATGGCAAGGTGCAGGATCCCCCCGGAAAACTCGATCCGCTCCAGCTCCACTCCGGTCGAGGCGTAGAAGTCCCCGCGCTCGAAGGCCGCGCGGACGGCGCCGCGGGTCAGCTCGCGCGCGTGAACCATGATCCAGCCCCGGCCGGGGTTCGATTGGCGCGTCCCCCACCTCTGGAAGTGATGGGCGTCGTCGACCGCCACACCGAAGAGACGGACGCCGCGCGTCAGGAGGTCGTCCCACATTTCCTCGATGCTCGGGCGGCCCCCGCCGCCCCAGTTGTGGATGTCCGGATGGCCGTTGAAGATCTCGAAGTGCTTGAGCCGCTTCGCCGCGGCGAGGTCGTCCGCGCTCAAGGACCATCCGAAGTTGGGATGGTTCGCCGCCGGAACGCCGCCGGCCGCCCGGACGGCGTCGATGCACCGCTGGAGCACCTCAACCCGCGACGCCCCCCCCTGCTCGCCGACGACCCGGCTCGAGTCGAGCGCGTTGACGTGGATGGCGGCCTTCTCGTGCTTGTCGCTGACTTCTTCGCCCGGGATGAGGAGGAAGGGCGGCTTCTTGGCGCGCGCGTTCTCGCGGTCGATCTCATCCTGGAGGACCTCGACGCGCGTGAGGAAGTTGTGGTCGCTCAGGACGAGGAAATCGTAGCCGCTATCGCCGTACCAGCGCGCGACGACCGACGGAGGGCTGTCGCCGTCGGAGTTGAGCGTGTGCGTGTGGGTGTTGCCCTTGAACCAGCGCTCGCCTTCGGCGGGGGCCCTCCACGACGACGGCGCCTGCCCAAGCGGCATGGCCCGGATGGCGACTGCGGCGGCAACGAGAAGGAGCGAGGCGAAAAAGGAGCGAGTGGTGGTCATGGCTACGGTTCGAAGGTGCAGTCGGGGAGGAGCATGTTACTCGGAGGGGACGAGTGGCGGCAACCGGCCGTTCCATCGGCGGGCCGCGGCGCATTGGCTCGAACGGCAGTCAATGGCGGTTGCGCGATCGCCAGCCGCCATTGAACGGTCGTTCGAACGGGTTGGCGCGCGGCGCGTTCGAACGGGGTGGTGGCAGGTATTCTCAACCCAATCCCACGTCCTTTCGCAGTTGAACGGCCTCTTCGCATGTTCCCGCGCCCCTGGAACGACGGCCGCTTCCTTCGCTTTCCGGACTAATCAGCCGCGGTGGCACCTCTGTGCGCCCCTGTGTCCTCTGCACTACTAACCTTCAGAATCGCTGCAGCGGGCACAGCTTTTCAGAATGCTCGAGGCATCTTCCGGTTGCGAAGCCTCCCCTCTGCGTCCTCCGCGTTGTCCTCTGCGTCCTCTGCGGTTCCCGTCTCCCCCTTGGGTTGCGGGCGAAAGTTCCCGCTGTGTCCTCTGTGATTAGCGTCCGCCTCTATGCAATGCGATGACCGCTTCAGTTGAACCGCCGCATCACCGGCTTCACCGGCCGCCCTTCGAGGTACTTCTCGACTCCTTCGTCGAGGGCCCTGCGGTAGACCTTGAAGCCCTCGCGGAACGCCTCGACCGTCCTGTCGATGTCCTCGCCCGTGTGCGAGTAGCTCACGACGAGCGAGGAGGCGAGGATCCCGCGCTTCAGGATCTCCGAGAGGAGGAGCGTGCGGAAAGGGAGCGATGGCTCGCCGCGCTGATCCTTTGCGACGTAGACGAGGCAGCAGGGCCGGCCCTCGATCGAAACGTGGCCTTCGACCCGGCACTCCCGGATCGCCTCGTTCAATCCCCCGGCGAGCCGCTCCCCCTGGCGCCAGAGGGTCTCGATGACCGGCTCGCGGCGGTAGGTCCGCATGACCTCCATCGCCGCGGCGAGGGAGTGCGTCTCGGCGCCGTGCGTCGCCGAGGCGAGGAAGACGCGCTCCCTGTCGTGCTCGAGACCGCCCAGGCGCAGGATTTCGCGTTTTCCGGCCAGGGCGGCGACTGAGAAGCCGTTCCCGAGCGCCTTTCCGAATGTCGAGAGGTCCGGCACGATCCCGTGGAACTTCTGTGCGCCTCCCATGTGCCAGCGGAAGCCGGTGATGATCTCGTCGAGGATGAAGACCGTCCCGTTTCGGCGGCAGAGATCCTGCACCTCGTGAAGGAAGCCGTCCTTCGGCGCCCGCTCCTTCTCTGGTTCGAGGATGAGGCAGGCGATCTCGCCGGGATGGTCATGGAAGAGCGTCTTGACGCTCTCCAGGTCGTTGTAATGGAACTGGACCGTGAGGTCCCGGATCGCCTGCGGGATGCCGGCCGCCATTGGGGTCGTGCCGATGAACCAATCGTCGACGGAGAAGAAGGGGTGGCTGGCGCAGACGGCGATCCGGTCGCGGCCCGTGTAGGCGCGAGAGACCCGAATGGCGGCGCTATTGGCGTCGGAGCCGTTCTTGGCGAACTTCACCATCTCCGCTCCCTCGATGAAGCCGAGGAGCATCTCCGCGGCCTCCAGCTCGATCGTCGCGGGGCGGATGAAGTTGGCCCCCAGCCTCATCTGGCGCGCCGCAGCCTCCACGACCGGCTCGTAGGCGTGGCCGAGCGTCACGGCCCGCAGCCCGCCGCCGTACTCGATGAACTCGTTCCCGTCGGCGTCCCAGACGTGCGATCCCTTCCCGCGAACGATGTAGGGCGGCATCCGCTCCGGGAACCGGTCGTCGCCCTTGGCGTACGTGTGCGAGCCGCCCGGGATCGCGGCGTGGAACCGCTTCTGCAGCGCGAGGGATCCTTCGAACTTCATCAACGCGCCTCCTGGAGTCCTGCCCGCTGGTTCGGCGGGCGTTCCAAATCCGATCGTCGATCAATGCGCCCGGCGGCGCCGTAGGAGCCGCAGCGGAAAACTGCAGAGGTGGAGAAGTTCGCGGCCGAGCCTTCCCCGGTTCCAGCGCATCTGCCGGAGCAATTCGATGAACAAAGGGAAGCGGGTCCCGGAGGGAAGGTCGGCTCGCAAGACGAACTTCCAGTGTTCGGCGGTGTGCCGCCAGTAGCGCAGGAAGAGCTTGCCCCGCGTCCGGGGATCGTAGAACTGCTGCTGGCTCTCGACTGAAAGGTCGCTTGATGACGACGCTTCATGGAATCTGCGATTGAAGAGGAATTCGGGCTGCAGATGGATCTTCCCGAGGATGGCGAGCTGCGCCAAGAGGACTTGATCCGATCCCGAGTAGTTCGCAACGAGCGATGTCCGGCGGAGCACTTCGGATCGCATGAGCCCGAACATCGCGTGGCATCGCCGGAGCTTGCTCATGACCTCCCTGAATCGCTCGGCCGGGGACTCCTGGAGGATCTCGAGATCTCCGTCGTAGAGGCGGATGAGAGCTCCCCGAGCATCCATCAATCGGGTCCGTGGATAGGCGAGGACGACGTCCGGGCGCCGGTCCAGGATCTCCTTCGCCTTTGCCAGTAGCTCCGGCTCCCACCAGTCGTCGGCCGCGCACCAACGAAAGTAGCGCCCGCGCGAGAGCCGAAAGACGCTCTCGAAGTTCTTGGAGGCCCCGAGGTTCTCGGGGTGGCGGTAGAAACGAACCCGTTTGTCGCGGGCGGCATAGTCGCGGCAGATGGCCTCGGTGTCGTCGGTCGAGGCGTTGTCCGAGATGATCAGCTCGAAGTCGCCGAAGCTCTGGCGCAGGATGGAGTCGACGGCCTCGCGCACGTAGCGGGCCCCGTTGTAGACCGGCAAGCCGACACTGACCGGTACCTCGGTGCCGCTGATCTCGCTGGTCACGGATGTGCTCGGAAAAACGAATCCGCCGCAAGCCGTTCGGTCCTGACCATAAGCACTGCTGAGACGTGAACGAAGATCACAGGCCGATGCCGCTATAGTTCTTGAAACGGCTCTTGTCCAGCATCCTCCGGCCGTCGATGAAGAGAGCGGTCGGATTCAGCTCCCGGAGCGCCTCCGGAACCCGCTGGAACTCGGCCCAGCGGGTCACCAGGATGACCGCCCGCGCCTCTCGGAGGGCATCCTCCAGGCGGTCGCAGTAACGAATGCCGCTCTCGCCCAGAATCCGGCGCGCCGCCTGATTCGCCACCGGGTCGTAGGCCCGCACCTGCGCCCCGCGTTCGACGAGCGCGCGGATGATCGGAATCGCCGGACTCTCCCGCATGTCGTCGGTGTCGGGCTTGAAGGCGAGGCCGAGCACGGCCACCGGTAGATCCCGCAGCTCCGGGACGTGCTTCTCGAGGATGGCGACGACTTTCAGCGGCTGTTCCTCGTTGATCGCCAGGGTCGCTTTGAGCATGCGCATGTCGCAGCCGGCCTTGCGGCCATGGGCGATGAGGGCGGCGACGTCTTTGGGCAAGCAGCTTCCTCCAAACCCGCAGCCGGCCTCGAGGAAGGCGGCGATCGGCGCGCGCATTCGCTTCCCATCGGGCAGGAACGGGGAGAGGTAATGGGAGAGATGGACGCCTCGCATGACATCGACGATATCGATCCCGCCCAATCGGGTCGCCAGCTCGGCGAGCTCGTTGGCGAAGGAAATCTGGAGGGCCAGCATCGAGTTGGAAGCGTACTTGATCATCTCGGCCGTCTTGTTGTTGACCCTGAGGAGGTCCACCCCTTCGAAGTCCTCGTAAAGCGACGAGAGGGCATCCCGACTGCGCTCGTCGATGCCCCCCACCACGATGCGATCGGGGTTGCGAAAATCCCGGACCGCCTGACCCTCCGTGAGGAATTCCGGGTTCATGCAAAGCCCGAACCCTTCGCCCGGCTGCTTCCCCGACTCGCGCGAGACCATGGGACCCACGATGCCGTCCGTGGTCCCCGGTACGACGGTGCTCTTCACCGCGACGACGTGATAGCCGGACTTCTTGGCGATCGCCCGACCGACCTGGCGGGCCGCCTCCTCGATGAATCGCAAGTCGATCTCGCCATCGCTCAACGGAGTCCCGACGGTGATGAAGGTGAGGTCCGAACCGCCCACCGCTCCGGCGAGGTCCGTGGTCGCCCGCAAGCGGGATCCGATCGTCGAGCGCATCAGCTCCTCGAGGCCTTCCTCGTGGATCGGGGGCTCGCCGCGGTTGATGGAGTCGACTTTTACGCGGTCGATGTCGATGCACGAGATGTCGTGCCCTCTCTCGGCGAGGCAAGCACCAGTCACCAGGCCCACGTAGCCGCTTCCGATGATCGATACTTTCATCACAGGTTCTCCGCCTGGGGGTGATAGTGGTACCAGATCAACGACCGCCGCAGGCCTTCCTCGAGCGGAACGGCCGGAGCGTATCCGAGATGGCTCCTGGCCTTCTCGATGACGGGGCAGCGCCGGTTGGGGTTGTCCACGAGGTACTGCTGGTCCGCGCTTTGTTGATGGACGACCTTTCCTTTGTAGCCGAAGAGCTCCTTCGCCAGCGAGGTCATGAGCCGCGCCAGTTCGAGCATCGAGATCTCGGGCTTCTCCACGCCGATGTTGTAGGCCTCGCCGCTCCCTCCACGGACGAGGATCTTGTAGTAGCCGGTCACGGCATCCGTGATGTAGCAAAACGTCCGGGTCGGCGAGCCGTCCGAGAGCATGACGATGTCCTGATGGGCGATGACGCTGCGGGCGAAGTCCGGGATGACGCGCCCGTCGCTGATCTTGAGCCCGGGACCGAAGTTGTTGAACGGCCTCGCGCTTTTGATGGGAAGTCCGTGGACGCGGGCGAAATTCACGCAAAGAGTCTCGCCATAGCGCTTCGACTCGTCGTAGCACGCCCGGGGCCCCGTACAGGAGACGTTGCCGCGGTAGTCCTCGCTCGTCGGGATCCTGTCCGGAGTCGGATCTCCGTAAATCTCGCTGGAGGAGAAGAAGAGGAACCCGTCGAAGGGCCGACCCTCCTGCTTGCGGCGCTTGGCGTACTCCAGGAGATGCCGCAGGCCGTCGATGTTCGCATCCATCGTCTCGATGGGGTGGCGGCGGTAGATGATCGGCGAAGCGATCCCCGCGGCATGGATAATGCTCTCGAAATCGCCGAACTCCGCCGGCAAGGGCTTGACGATGTCGTGCTGGACGAGCGCGAGGTCGTGCTTGCGTCCGGAAAGCGGTTTGAGCCACCCCGGAACGCCTCGGAAGTAGTTGTCGACGACCGTTAAGCGGATCTTCGCGGCTCCGGCAAAGTGGTCGTTCCAATGCAGGGCCGACTGCACCAGGTAGTAGCCGAGAAATCCGGCGCCGCCCGTGATCAGGAGGCGTTTTCCGGCAAGCATCGAGAATTCCTCTTTCAGGCCGCCGCAGATGGCATCGAGATCGGTGGTCAGCAATTCATCGAGCGGTTTCAACGTCACGTTCCATCTCCTTCCTGAGGCCTCTTACCTGAGGGCCGCTCGCACGTGCCGCGGCCGCCCGTCGCGGCGAGGGGCGCCGATGGGCGGCGAGGAGGGGCGAACGATCCCGGTCAGCGACGGCCTCCGGCGAAATCCGATCGGAAATGCTGGTCCTGTTCCTGGCGTAGCGTGTCGCATAGGCGCCCGGGGGGAAGATCCACATCGTCGTTGCGGATCGCCTGGTCCTTGAGGATCGCCCTTTTCAGCCTGCATCCCTCCGATAACCCCATCGGCAGCAAGTCATCCCGCCGGGCCACTTCGGCGTTGTCGATGACGCCGTAGCAGGTGAAGCCGCCGATGCCGTCGAGCAGCTCTCCCGCTTCGAGGTCCCGCTTGGCCATAGTGAGCACATCGCAGACGGGCGCGCCGACCGGCGCCACCGTCGCGTCGTTGAACAGCCCCGCGCGGGCGACGGTGGTGACGATCTGGAGGTGGGGCAGGTGGTAGGGCGTGTAGAACGCGTAGAGCGGGCCATCCCCCATCTTGAAGTAGTTCATATACGGCATCTTGATAGGGTCGTTGTTATAGCCGAGCACCCAGGCCCCGGTGTGAGGCTCGGCGCCGAGGATGTAGTCCACGAGGCCCCCATCGAGGAGCTGCTCCATAGGGAAAATGTCGAGGGTCTCCTTGACGTGCGCGCACTTGCGGCCGTACATGCCCCGCCTGCCGACGCGAAAACCGGTGGCGTTCGCCAGGATCGTGCATTCCATGGACAGCTTGGTGCCGTCGGCGAACGACGCGATCATGTGCGGCTTCTGCTTGTACTTCTCCGCGAAGGATTTCTGCGTGTCGGGGTTCCGGTAGGGATCGATCATGCCCTTGAGGTTCCCCGCCGCCACCGGACGGTAGCCGATGGTCTTCACGAAGCGAACCAAGTTCATGGCGACGCCCGGCTCATCTCCGTCGGTGTTGGTGATGACCACGCCGGCGCGGTCGGCATGAACCTTGAGGATGGGACCGATCGTCGCATCCATCTCGGCGTTCATCAAGACGACGTGCTTCCCATGGCGAAGGGCTTCCATGGCGACATGGGCGCCGAACTCGACCTCCCCGGTCGCCTCGATCAAGACATCGATGCCCTCAGCCTGGCAGAGGAGCTTCGCATCATCGGTGAAGACCGGGACCCGGCCGGCGACGGCGTTTTCGACCTCCCGAACCGAGCCGACTTGCTTCGCGTTCCGGATCCCTCCCTGCTCGTACGCTCGCGCGGCGCCCGATGCGGTGCGGTTGGAAACCGCCACCAGCCGCATGCCCGTCAGCGGCGCGAGAAACTGGTGGGCGATGGCGCGCCCCATGTAGCCGGTGCCCACGAGGCCCACTCGCAGCGGTCTACCCTCGCTCTCGCGCTTCTCAAGTGCGGTGTCGACCAGGATCATCAAAATTCCTTGGATCGAGAGTCGTGTCTCAGGAAGCCACGGAGTCCGGCCACGAAGCATCGACATCGGAGATGCACGCGACCGGCAAGGGCCAGCGGATGGCGAACCGGGGATCATCGTGGCGCACACCTGAGGCTGCGGACGCGACGAAGGCCCGTGAAGTCATGTAGCAGATCTCCGACTCGTCCTGGAGCGTCTGATAGCCGTGGGCGCAGCCGGCGGGGATGTAGAGCATCCGATGGTTCGAAACGCTCAGCTCCGCTCCGATCCATCGTCCGAGGGTCGAGGAGCCCGGACGGAGGTCCAGCGCCACATCGAACACGGCCCCCCGAGTGCAACGGACGAGCTTGGCCTCGCCGTGCGGCGCCTTCTGGTAGTGCATTCCCCGCACGGTCCCCTTCCGATGGCTGAAACCGATGTTCACCTGGAGCATCGGAGGCTCCAAACCCCTGCGCCGGAACTCCTCCGGACAAAAGGCCCGGGCGAAGAAACCCCTGTGATCTTGCTTCCGATCCACATCAACGAGGTAGACACCCTCGATCTCGGTCTCAACGAACAACACTCTGCTTTTCTTCGCGCTGAAGGACCGACGCGGTTCCTTTAACCCAGTTCCCCGAAGGAATATAGTTTGCTCCCAGAGGCCTGTCAACCGACGCGGGACCGGGCTCATCAAGAGCCGGCCTGCAGGGATTTCACGACGGGGCCGGAAACACCGCTCGGAGGGACGATCAGGCGATCGAAGGCACTTTCCAGTTCCTCCCGGAGGTTCCGGACCGTGGCCGCGATCCGGATTTTCTCTCCCTCGAGCCGGGTTTCGAGGAGCTCGAAGCGATCCTTGAGGTCCTTCAGGGAGAAATCCCCTCCGGATCCGAGCAATTCCCGCGGATTGGCCAGGTAACCGGTCTGCCCGAGCGACTCCATGAGGTCTTTGGTTTTCTGCCAGTAGGCGATTCCGAGGACGGGTTTGTTCATGACGTAGGCGAGGATGATCCCGTGGAAGCGCGTCGCCAGGACGATGTCCGCCTCGGAAATGCGTTCCAGGACCTTCTCCACGGTCGCGGGATAACTCCCATCGAGCCGGATCCCATCCTTGCGGACCATGCGCGCCCCGATGTCGCGGATAACGAATTCGTCCTTCGGCTGAGTGGCGAAAAAAAAGAGGGGATACTTCCGCTCCACGAGCCAATCCGCGAAAGCTGCGATCTTCTCGACGTACTCCTGGTATCGGCCCTTGTCCTTCTCCGGCCAGTAGCGGTCGTCGAACACCGGCATGGGATTGATGGCGACGACCGGCCGTGGCTCGCCGATTCTCGAGGTCCCGCCTCCCGGCGCTGGGAGTCCGAAGGCGAGGTCGGGCAGGACGACGCAGCGTTCTTTGGCGACTCCGAGACCGATCGCCTCGTCCCTGGAGACCGGGTCCCGGAACGAAAGCTCATCCGCCAGAGACAAAGCCGCCCGCAGGAAGAGCCGGCTGAGGCGCGAACGGATCGGACCGGCTCCGACGCTCAGAAAGACGAACTTGGTTCCTCGCAGCTTGGCCAGGACCGTCCATCGGAGAAGCAAGTACGGGTAGCGCCAAGGCCCTCCGAAGAAGTCGAAGCACTGGTTGGCGCCGGCGACGATCAAGAGATCGACGTCGCGCAGCCGCCGGAAGCAATCCTTGGCGAACAGAACTTCGTCGATGCACCCTCGGACCACCGCCCCCAGGGCGAGAAAGGGACTCAACGCGGCCTTCGCGAGGGAACGGAAGCGCCGCGCCGCGCGGGGAGCCCCCTGGTCCTGGGCCGCCTGCGGCATGGCGGCGGCCTCGATGCGCTGACGTCGCCGCCGAGCTTTGGCCCTGCTCAGCCGCTGGAGGGGGAAAGTCTCGATCCCGTAGCGCCGGCCTGCCTCATCGAAGGAGAAGCAGCCGCAGGAGATCCGAGCGGTGGGGCATCGCTTCGCCACGTGATGGAGCGAAGCGACGAACGTCGCCTCCTCGCCGAGATTCAAGTCTCCGAAGGGCCCGAGGATCGCGATGTGCATGTGCGATGGTTTCTGAAAAGGATCCGGCGCAGCGGAAGTCCGAAGCCTCCCGCCATCCCCGGCGGTGCCGCTCCCTCGAACCGGCCTCGGAAGTATACTCAAATTCCTACGCAGCGGCCTGGAAGCGGCCTGATTCCATATACCGGACCACCGATCGAGAACGAGTTCCCCGGCTCATTACCACGCCGTTCGGCGGCGATAAGCCGCCGCGATATACCTACAGCACCTTCCGCGCTGGATTTCACCACGGAGGCACGGAGGGCCGCTCGGCAGCGCCTCCCAACGGCCGACACCGCCCACGACGAAGGCCGGCCGAGTACAGGGTGCTCGCGGGAGTCGCGTTTCCTTCTGTCGTCCCGACTCCGTGCCTCCGTGTCTCCGTGGTGCGTTCTTTTTTATCGCTATTTTTTTTCGCGCCGGAGGTGCGGGCACGGCGCGTTGATGCAACCTTCCTGGATCTGGAGCCGCTCGACCGGCCGGCCGCCAAGGATGTGGCTCTCGATGATCTCCGCCACGTCCTCCACTTGCACTTTGCCGTACCAGACCGCCTCCGGATAGACGACGACCGTCGGGCCGTGCTCGCAGTGGTCGAGGCAGCCGGCGGTGTTCGCCCGCACGCTCTTCTTGAGCCCTCGGCGGGCGACTTCGTCCTTGAAGCGGGCGCGCAGCTTCTCGCTGCCGTCGGCGTTGCACGAGCCCCTCGGATCGGCGGGGTCGCGCCGGTTGGTGCAGATGAAGATGTGGTGTCTGTACCGAGCCATGGCGGGGCAGTCTATCGGAGGCGGGGAAGCTCGACAAAGGCAAACACTCTCTTTACATCCCCAGAGCCTCTTCCTATCCTTTCGTCCCTGACGTCCAGCCCCTGGAACGAACCGTTAGGAGCGTCCTCAGATGAAAAATGCCCTCCTTGCCTCCGCGAGTCTCCTCCTGGCCGTTCTTTGGGGTTGCGAGGGGGCGACGGGGCCGAGCGGGTCGGCCGGCCGCGTGCGGAAGGTCCACGCCGTGCCGGCTGGAACGGTCTTGAAACTCGCATTCGTCACCAACAACAACTCCGACTTCTGGACGATCGCCCTAAAGGGCATCCAGAAGGCGGAGAAGGAGCTGGGCATCCAGGTCGACTTCAAAGCCCCGAACCCTGGAACGATCAAGGAGCAGCAGCGCATCCTCGAGGACCTCGAAAGCCAGGGCTACCACGGCATCGCCATCAGCGTCCTCCATCCGACGGACATCAACCGCCATCTCAACCGGCTCGCAGGCCGGATGAACGTCCTCACGCACGATTCGGACGCGCCGGCATCGAACCGGCTCGCCTACATCGGCACGAACAATTTCGAGGCGGGCGTGGCCCTCGGAAAGGAGATCGTGAAGATCTTTCCCAAGGGCGGAAAGATGGCGGTTTTCGTCGGTACGTTCTCCGCCGACAACGCCCGCCAGCGGTTCGACGGCATCCTGAAGGCCATCAAGGACTCGAAAGTGAGCCTCGAGGTCGTGGCGCGCAAGGAGGACGACAAGGACCCGATCCGCGCCAAGAAGAACGTCGAGGACGTCCTCAACGCCTTCCCCGGCCTCGACCTTCTCGTCGGCCTCTGGTCCTACAACGGACCCGCGATCGCGTCGGCGCTCAAGGCTTCGGGGAAGCAGAACCGGATCAAGGTCGTCTGCTTCGATGAGGAGGAGCCGACGCTCCAGGCGATCAAGGATGGACTCATCATCTGCACGATCGCGCAGAAGCCGTTTCAGTTCGGCTACCAGTCGTCCGTGCTCCTCAAGAAGCTCTGCGGCGAGGGCGAGAAGGCGCTGCCGAACGACGAGGTGATCGACACCGGCGTCACCGTCGTCGCCAAGGACAACGTGGACGCCTTCTGGGCCGACCTCCGGGAACAAAAAAAGTGAATGTCCTCAAACGCCGTGGGCTCATCATCGCGGATCAAGCTCGCCCGAAGGAATCGTCCTCTTGATCCCCAGCCCATTCCGGGCGGCTTATCCGCTCGCCGGGGACGCGGCGATGAAGCCGACCGCATGCTGAATCTGTGCCGCGAATCGACGGATGGGCGGCGGTTTATCGCCGCTGAAGAGTAACGACAAGAAAACGGAACGGTCCACCCAGCCGATGGAAACCTCCCCTCTCCTCCTGCGCATGCGCGGGATCCAGAAATCGTTCCCGGGCGTTCGGGCGCTCCGGGACGTCTCCCTGGAGCTGCACCGGGGCGAGGTTCTCGCTCTGATGGGCGAGAACGGAGCCGGGAAGTCGACCCTCATGAAAATCCTCGGCGGGATCATCCCACCCGATGGAGGCGCGATCGAGATCGACGGCCGCCCGGTCGAGATCCCCGACCCCGCCGCGGCGCGGGCCCTCGGAATCCGGCTCATCCACCAGGAGCTGATGCTCTGCCCGAACCTCGACATCGCGGGGAACATTTACCTCGGCGAGGAGGCCGGCGGCTCGCCGCTCCGGATCCTGCCGCGCGCGAAGCTCGCCCGCGACGCCGCGGTCTGGATGAAGCGCGTCGGGCTCGATCTCCCGCCGGGGACGATGGTCAAGCAGCTCACCCCGGGGCAGATGCAGATGGTGGAGATCGCCAAGGCGCTCGCCGGACAGGCCCGGATCATCGTGATGGACGAGCCGACGTCGTCCCTCTCCCTCGCGGAGGTCGAGCGGCTCTTCGCGATCATCGCGGACCTGCGCGATGCCGGGACGGCCGTGGTCTACATCTCTCACCGGATCGACGAGGTCTTCCGCGTCTCGAACCGGATCGCGATCCTGCGTGACGGATGCCGCGCCGGAGATCGGGCGACCGCCCAGGCGACCCACGACTCTGTCGTGTCGATGATGGTCGGCCGCGAGATGAAGAACTGGTACCCGGAGCGGGCGCGCCATCCCGGCGGTGTCGTCCTCAGCGTCGAGGGACTCCTCGTTCCCGGGGCGCGCTCGACGGTGAGCTTCGAGGCCCGCGCGGGGGAGATCCTCGGCTTCGCGGGGCTCGTCGGCTCGGGCCGCACCGAGCTGATGCAGGCGGTCTTCGGAGCCGTGCCGGCCGAGTCGGGCACGATCCGACTCGCGGGGGAAGCCATCGCGGTGGCGAGGCCTCGCGACGCGATCCGCCGCGGGATCCTTCTAGCCCCCGAAGACCGGAAGCTACACGGCCTCGTCTTGCCCATGGGGGTGGATCAGAACCTGACCCTCCCCGCGATCGACGGCTACGACCGCTTCAAGCTCCTCCGGCCGCGGCGGGAGAGGGACGTGGCCGAGCGGCAGGTCGCCGCGCTCGGGATCAAGACTCCGTCCGTCCGCCAGAAGGCGGTCAACCTCTCGGGGGGGAACCAGCAGAAGGTCGTCCTCGGAAAGTGGCTCGCCATGGAGCCTCGCGTCTTGATCCTCGACGAGCCGACGCGGGGCATCGATGTCGGCGCCCGGGCCGAGATCTACCGGCACATGGCGCGCCTCGCCGGCGCGGGCCTCGCCGTCATCATGGTCTCCTCCGACATGGAGGAGATCATCGGCATGAGCGACCGCGTCGCGGTCATGCACGACCGTCGCATCACGGGCATCCTCCCCCGCGAACACATCTCCGAAGAGGCCATCATGAACCTGGCGATGGGGAGGCCGCCGCAGGCGGCGTGATACGAATGAAGATCCTCGGCATGACCGCCGCTCTCTTGCTCATGTGCGCGGTCATCTGGCTCTCGAACGACAGCTTCGCCAGCGGCCCGAATCTCTTCAACAACACGCGACAGGTCGCCCTCCTCGGGATCTACGCGGTCGGCGTCGGCTTCGTCATCATCTCGGGCGGCATCGACCTCTCGATCGGCTCCGTGATCGGCCTCGCCGCCGTCGTGACGGTCAAACTCTCCGCGGGAGCCGACCGTGGAGGCCTCGGGCTGCCCCTAACGCTCGGCATCGCCGCCGCGATGGCCCTCTCGATGGCTCTCGGGCTCCTCCAGGGGCTCCTCATCACGCGCGCCGGCCTCCAGCCGTTCATCTTGACGCTCTGCGGCATGCTCATTTACCGGGGGGTGTCGCAGACGATTCTGGGCGGGGGCGACATCTCCTTCGGCGATTCGCAGGTGGCCGCGGTCTCGCTCTTCGTGAGCGAGATCGGCGAAGGGTTCCTCCTCGGGATCCCCTGGCCGGTCGTGATCTTCCTCGTCGTGATGGGGGCCGCGGCCTTCCTCCTCCACTTCACAGTCTTCGGCCGATACCTCTTCGCAATCGGCGGTAACCGCGAGGCGGCGCGCTACTCCGGGATCCCCGTGCGGACCGTGGAGACGATCACGTACGTGGTCTCGGCGGGCCTGGCGGGGCTGGCGGGCGTCGTCCACGCCGCCTACCTGCCGCAGGTGAACCACCAGGTCGGAATCGGCTACGAGCTGACGGCCATCGCAGCGGCCGTCCTCGGAGGGTGCTCGCTGCGGGGCGGCGAGGGGTCGATCCCCGGGATCCTGATCGGGGCCGCGATCATGCAGGTGATCGACAACGGGATCAACCTCTTCCGCATCCCGCTCGGCGGCGGTCGCACCTGGCGGCTCGACGAGAACTGGAAGCACATCATCATCGGCGGAGTGATCCTTGGAGCCGTCTCGCTCGACGGGATCCTCCACAAGCTGCGGCAAGGGCGCGGCGGCGGCAAGAGCTGATAAGACATCTCTCAGTCCCTCCGGCGATCGAGTCGAAGGTTCACCTCCGATTCGCTCCCCTCCGTGTTCACGTCCACGCCCGCCCTCAGGAAAGCGGAACCGGCGTCCACATGGATCGTAAAAGCGCCGGCAGGAAGTCCGGTGAGAACCCACGAAGGTCCTTCGCCCTCGCGCGATGCGGCGACGATGACTTGGGTCTCGGTCCGCCGGTCGATCACCGTGAACCTCGGCTCCTCCGGAAGCTTAAGTCCCTCGGCAAGGTCGAGGCGCACGCGGACGGATCGGCCCGTGGCCAGGACCAGCGGCGGTGCAACCGTCTCGCGATCCTGTGCCACCCAGACGGGCTCGCTCGCCCGAGCCTCGAACCCAGGGACGAGGACCGTGGCTTCCATGACGCCGCTCGGGAGGCCATCGAGCCGGATGCGTCCGCCGGCGATGGACGTTCGCGCGGCGGCGATGTCCGTCGTGACGGGCTCTTCCCTCCTCAGGTAGTCCTCCCGCCGGACCAGCCGGACGATCCTCGCCTCGGAGATCCGCTGAAGTGGAGGTCCCTGAACGGGGATCGCCAGCGACCCCGCGGGGATGGGCATCTCGAGGCGCGTTCGCCGGCCGTTCTCGACGGCGACTTCCGCCTCCGAGATCCTTCCTTCGGTCTCTCCGCTGAGCCACACCCGGTATGTGCCGGGACGAAGCGACTCGAAGAGGAATCGACCCTCTCGGACGGCGTCTTCGCGCCCGAAAACGATGCCTTCGCGCGGGCGGCCGCCGATGAGGAGCGCGCACTCGGCTCGCCGGGCCCCTTTCAGGTCGGGGGGAACGATCCCGTCGATTGTGCCGAGTGCGTCCTTGCGCAGGTCGATGTCCCAGCGGCTCGTGACTCCCGCTTCCGCCAGGACCGGCCGCTCGAAGAACTCGGACGGCCGGGGCAGCCCTTCCGCATCCATCTCGCTGAATCCCCCTCCTTCCTTCGCATACGGCTCACGGCCGAGGAACTGGATCGAGTACCGCCCCGGGCGGAGGCCATCGATGCGATAGGCGCCGTTCGGGCCCGCCTTGGCGTGCTTGACGACGTCGAGGCCGTCGTAGGCTACGACGATGCCGCTCGACGAAAGGAGTTGCCCCGCCTCGTCGACGACATCTCCCTCGACGGCGCCGAATCGCCCGACCGCCAGCTCGACGTCCTCGACCACGGTGGCGGCGCGGTCATCGAGATCCAGCTCAAGGTCCGAGGAGAAGCCGTGCTCCTCGGAGCCCGCGGTGAGAATCGCACGGGTCCGAACCGGCGCTTCGTGCGGCCGTCGCTCGGGGGCGGAAAGAAGGAAGAGGAACGACCCGTCGGCGGCCGAGGTCGTCCTCGAATGGTAGGGCCGGAGCGGAAACGCGAAGCCATTGATGAGGTGGCATCTCTCCCAATATGGCTCGGTCCCACCCTCCCACGACGAGATTCTCAGACGGATGGGAACCCCCGCGAACGGTCCGCGGCCATCGGCTCGAACGGTTCGGCCGAGGATGTAAGGCGGCTCGAGGCTCACGTGAAAATCGACCCTGAGCGAGCTTCGGCCGTCGTAGGCGAGGGGTCTTCGAGTCAGGACACGGTGTCCGACGACGCAGAGAGCCTCGAACCGGAGGGGACTCTTCGCGTGGTAGGTGAATTCCCCCTTGTCATCGTCGTAGCGGATCCCTCGGATGACGCGCAGAGGCCTATCCTGGCCGTCCAGCTCGCGGAAGTACACCTCGTCGACGTCGCGGTTCGCCGGCGGGATCGCATCATCGAAGGTGATCCGCCCCTCGATCCTCGAGCCGAGCCGGTGGAGGACGACGCAGACTTCCGAGCCGCCGATCGAGCTCGGATCGATGGACTCTTCCTGGAATCCGCCCTTCGCGATCTTGATGGAGAACGGCTCCGCGGGGAGCCGATCGAGGGACGCGCACCCCGCGTCGTTCGTGAGGACCCTGTGGATCGCGATGTCGCTCGCGCGAACCAGCGCGCCGGCCACGGGCGTGCCGCTCGGCTCCTGAACGAGGACGGCGATGCGGCGCTCGGGCGCCAAGACGAGATCGAGCCGCGCCTCCCGCTCCTTGAAATCGCGGCAACTGATGCTGAAGTCCTTCATCTCGCGTCCCGGCGCCAGCACGTACCCCGGCAGGGCGCAGAAGTGGCGGATATTGACGATGCCGAACCCCGTATCGAACCGTCCGTCGTCGTCTACCGAGAATGCGTGGTCGAGAGCGGGTTCCGGTTCCCCTGGATCGGCGTAGTAGTGCTTGGAGTAGTCGAAATTGATGAAGAGCAAGGCTCCCTTCACGGGATCTCCTTCGGGAGTGCGCACGGTCCCGTGGAGGCGCGAGGGAAGGCAGAGGATCATGTCGCATTTGGTCTCCTCCCCGGGCTTGATCCGGGGGTGAGCGAGCCAGTTGGCGAGGTAACGCTCGTATTCGACGTCGATGGCGACCCGGACGGGATAGAGCTCCGCGAAGGAATACTCGCCGGTCTCTCCCGAGCGGACCTCACGCTCCACCGGGCCGGACTGCGCTTCCGGAAATCCCCGTTGCCGCAGCGCCGCGGCTTCCTCTTCCGTGATGGTCCCGCGGAGCGTGACGCAGGCGCCCGCGATTCGCTCGCCCTCCTCGCTCCACACGGTGCCGCGCACCGATGCGTACGCTGCGGTCGGCTCCGTGTTCTTCACCGAAGGGAGAGCCTCCGCCTCCGGCGCGGGCACGCGGGCCAACGCGGGGCGAGAGGGCGATTCCCGACCCCATCCGGCCGGCGGCGGCCGACCTCCCGGTTCCTCTCGCGGGGGAGCGAAAACCGACGTCGCGACGCCTCCAAGGATCAAGATCGCCGCCACGGCGACGGCGGCCGCCCCCACCTTCGAGTTGGCGGTCGCGCTCGCGCCGGTCCCGGCCTTCGCCGCCAGAACGGCCAGGGCCGTGCCGTGGCTTGCGATCTTCAGGAGGTCCGCGCGCAGCCCCGGCGGAGGCTCCAGTGGAGATCCGAGCGGCGTCGCACCCTGCGCTGCGGCATCCAGGAGCGCAATCAGGGCCGTCGCCCTGCCGATGCGCGAGCGAAGGAGCTCCCGCGCCCTCTCGAGCCGCTTCTCGACGTGCCGCTCGCCCACGCCCGCGATCCCAGCGATCTCCGCGTTCTTGAGTCCCCCGAAGTAACGGAGCTCGACGACCGTCCGCAGTTCGTCGGGCAGCTCCCGCACGCGGGCTCGCAGCTCATCGAGGTCGGCCGCCGGGAGCCCCTCCTCGCCGGCCCGGCGCACCGCGGACTGCTCCCGCGCCTTCCGCCGCTCCGCGGCCCGCCGGATCCCCGACGCCCGTCCGATGACCTCCCACGCGAGAAAACCGCGGGGAGATGCCACCTGGTCGGATCGCGGGGGATTCAGGAGGAGCTTGAGGAAGACATCCTGGGCGATGTCCGCGGCATCCGCGGCATTGCCGGTGACGCGGAGGGCGGTGTCCCAGACGAATCGGTAGTACGCGTCCACGAGCCGGGCGAGGCGCCGCCGGCGCGGCCGCTCGAGGTAGCGGCGAAACGCGAGGTCCGTCTCGTTCAGCGCGTCGCGCTCCATTGCCTTTTCCGTCGATCCTCCAGGGGTCCACCGGCGCAAGATGTTTCAATCTGGATGAGTCCGCTCGGATGCTCCATCCGCCCGGATTTCCGGGCACGGCCACGACGCTGCAAGGATGGAACGCCATCCGTCCGCGCTCGGACCAGGCTTCACCTTGGGTCTCAAGAATCAAAGCTCTCGGGACCCATCGTCCCGGGGGAAGTGATTGCGTCAACCGCGGAGGCTTCGGGATACTTCCGTGCCAGGGTGCCGACGAAGGACCCCGTCTTCTCCGGAAGAAGCGGAAGTCCGCGCATAACCCGGTCAGCTCGCCACCCTGTCTTCCTGCTTCCGGTACGGGTTGCCCTTCTTGGGGGCCTTGATTCCACCAGCCTCCTCGGCGAGACTCCACCTCCGTCCGACACCCAGCCAACAACGGAAGCGAGAACCATGCGCACCATCCTCGCCCTCGCCTTCTTTTCGACCTTCGCGACCGCCGCGGACCCGGCCGATCTCGCCCGGCGCGCCGACGCCGACCTGCCGCGGCTGGAGAGCCTCTACCGGCATCTCCACGCTCACCCGGAGCTTTCCTTTCAGGAGGAGAAGACCGCGGCGCGCATCGCGGCCGAGCTGCGCTCGGCGGGCTTCGAGGTCGCCGAGCGAGTGGGCGGCCACGGCGTCGTCGGCGTCCTCAAGAACGGCCCAAAGAATGGTACGGGCCGGACCGTGCTCGTGCGCACCGACCTGGACGCGCTGCCGGTGAAGGAGGAGACCGGTCTCGCGTTCGCCAGCCTCGCCACGGGCCGAGACGACGCCGGCACGGAGGTCCCCATCATGCACTCCTGCGGGCACGACGTGCACATGACGGTCTTCTGCGGCGTGGCGCGCCTCCTCGCCGATCTGCGCGGTGAATGGAAAGGCACGCTCGTCCTCGTCGCCCAGCCGGCGGAGGAGCGCGGCTCGGGGGCGCGGCGCATGCTCGCCGACGGCCTCTACACCAGGTTCCCGAAGCCGGATTTCGCCCTCGCCCTCCACGTCAACAGCGAGCTGCCAGCAGGATCGGTGTCGGTGATCGAAGGCTTCGCTCTGGCGAACGTCGACACCATGGATCTCACGATCCGCGGAGTCGGCGGCCACGGAGCGTTCCCGCAAGGTGCGAAGGACCCGATCGTCCTCGCCGCCCAGACCGTCCTGGCGCTGCAGACGATCGTGAGCCGGGAGACCGAGCCCGGCCAGGCCGCCGTCGTCACCGTCGGCTCGATCCACGGCGGCGCGAAGCACAACGTGATCCCCGACGAAGTGAGGCTCCAGCTCACCCTCCGCTCGTACACCGAAGAGGTGCGCCAGAACACGATCGCGTCGATCCGCCGGATCGCCGCGGGGCTCGCGCAGGCCGCGGGACTGCCTCCGGGCCGAGAGCCGGTGATCAAAATCTCCGACGGGTTCACGCCCGCGACGTTCAACGACCCGGCGCTGGCGCGGAAGCTCGAGGAGACGTTCAAGCGCACCCTCGGCGCCGGCGCGCTGCGCCCCACGCGCCCCGTCATGGGCGGCGAGGACTTCAGCGAGTACGGACGCACGAGCGACAAGGTGCCGATTTGCATCTTCTGGCTCGGGGTCGTCGGCGAAGAGGCCTGGAAGGCCCACAAGGACGAGAAGAAGCCGCTACCGTCCCTCCACTCGGGCTTTTTCAAGCCCGACTTCCGCCCCGCCGCGCGCACGGGCGTCGTCGCGATGGCGGCGGCGGTGCTGGAGGTGCTGGGATCGTAGAGTCTCTCACCCGTAAAGCTTCAAGACGAACTGCGCGAGCTTCCGCCCGACGCCCTCGACCTGCTGGGCGAGCTTCGGGTCCTTGAGCTTTCCGTCGGGTCCGAAGGCTTCGGGGGCTTTCGGAACCGCTACCTGGTCGGGAAGGACAAGCACTTTGATGTTCCCGAGGATCGCGCGGAGGTGGACGAGCCCCCGCAGGCCGCCCAGCGCGCCCGGCGAGGCGCTCAGGAGCCCCGCGACCTTATCCGCGAAGCAGGCGAGGGGCGCCTCGCCGGCCGCAGGGCGTGAGACCCAGTCGATCGCGTTCTTGAGGACCCCCGTGATCGAGCTGTTGTACTCCGGCGAGGCGATGAGGAGCCCTCGGTGGGCCAGAAACATCTCCTTGAGCTTCTTCGCGTTCTGCGGGAGCCCCTCCTTGGCCTCGAGGTCGCCGTCATAGAGGGGGAGGGGCACGTCGCGGAAGTCAAGGAGCGTGACTTCGCCTCCGGCGGCGCGGGCTGCCTCCGCTGCGACGCGCACGAGCTTCTTGTTCCACGACTCGGTGCGGGTGCTCCCCGCGAAGGCCAGGATGCTCGCGTTTGAGGCCATCGCGGCCTATCCTCCGAATTCTCTCGGGCCGCCGGCCCCTCCGTGAGCCCCTCCGCCACCGCCCCCGCCTCGTCTTCCTCGCCCTCCTCGCCTCCGGCGGCGGCGCTTCGGATCGCCTCCCTCGCCGGCGGCGGGCGCATGGCCCCCGGGAGCGGTGTGCCCGTGGTGGCCTCCCCCATGGCGCGGCTCGTGCTTCGGCCCATGGTGTGCCCCGAGCGTCCCGTGCGGCCCGTGTCCCTGTTTGCGCTCATGGTCGTGTCCATGACCCTGAGCGTGTTTGTGGCCGTGCGCGCGCTCGTGACTGTGGCCATGACTGGAACCATGCGCGTGACCGTGGCCGTGAACCTGGCCATGACCGCGAGCGGGGCCGTGCTCGTGGCTTCGGCCGTGACCCTCCCCGTGGCCACGAGGGCGGGAATGCCCCCCCTCGCGCCGTCTCGAGCTCCGTTCGCTATCCGCTCGGCCCCCGCGACGGTGTCCGCCTCCTCCTCCGTGCCGGCCCCCTCTCCGCCCGAAGCGCCCGCGCCTCTCGTCCTCGTCCGAGGAACCCGGGCGGGCGGCGCTGGCGACGAATTCGGCGCCCATGACTTCGACGGGAAACCCGGTCGCGCGGACGATGCGCCGCCAGTCGCCCATCTCCTTGCCCGCCACGAAGGTGATCGCGATCCCCGCCCGCGACGCGCGGCCCGTGCGGCCGATGCGATGTACGTAGCTCTCCTCCTCGTCCGGCACTTCGTAGTTGATGACGCGGGTGATCTCCTCGACGTCGAGCCCGCGGGAGGCCACATCGGTCGCTACGAGGGTCAGGATCTCGCGGCGGCGGAAAGCATCGAGGATCTTGAAACGAACATCCTGCTCCTGCTCGCCGTGCAGGGCGCCGGCCGCGTAGCCGTGGCCGAAGAGCATACGGTCGAGGTCGATCGCCTGGCGGCGCGTATTGCAGAAAATGAGGCAGGTGTCGCCGGGGTTCTCGTCGAGGATCGTCCGGAGGGCCCGGAACTTGTCGCGAAACTCGACCGCCTGGCAAAACTGCCGGATCTCGCGGGCCGCCGTGAGCCCCCGAGCCGTCGAGTACATCTCCGGGTCCCTCATGTAACGCCGCGCGAGCCTCTCCACTCCGGGCGGGATCGTCGCCGAGAAAAGGAGCGTCTGGCGCTCCGGAGGGATGCGGTCCAGGATCGCGCTCACATCGTCGATGAAGCCCATGTCGAGCATGCGGTCGGCCTCGTCAAGCACCGCGGTCTCGCACCAGACGAGCGATAGGGTTCGGTCGCGCAGGAAGTCGAGGACGCGGCCGGGCGTTCCCACGACAACCTGCGATCGACTCCGGAGCTTGAGGACCTGCTCGCTGGCGTGGACGCCGCCCACGACGAGCGCGACTCCAAGGTTTCGGCCGCGCCCCAGCTCCTCGATGACTCCGGCGACTTGTTGCGCCAGCTCGCGCGTCGGAGTCAAGACCAGTGCCTGCACCGCGACGCGCTGGGTGTCGATCTTGCCGGCGAGGGGGGCGCCGAAGCCGATCGTCTTCCCGGTCCCGGTTTCGGCTTTCCCCATCACATCGCGCCCCGCGAGGATCGGCTCGATGACCAGCTCTTGGATCGGGGTAGCGTTTCGGATGCCCATCCGCTCAAGCGACTCTTGCACCGAGGGATCGAGGGCAAACTCGGCGATGGGCCTGCCTGGGCGCGGATCGCTCGCTTGTGGATCCGGAGCGGAGGAGGGGGCGGATTCGGTGGGGAATGCTTCCGGCGACGGGGGTTCGGGGGTCAGTGAGACTCCGGGGGGAGTCTCGGTGTTCGGGTCAACCATTCAGTCGGTTCTCATCCATCCGTGATCCTCAGAGCTCCTCTTCGGATTCCTTTTTTCGCTGCTCGGGAGTCTCCTCTTCCTTCTTCGCCGCCAGGCGAGGGCGCTTGCCGGCAGGCGCTTCCTCGGCCGGCTTCTCCTTGAGGACCAGGAGATTCTTGGCTTCGAGTTCTTTGAGCTGCGCTTCGCACCAGGAGCGGCTGATCTTGCCCGTGATCTGGACGTTGGTCATCGCCATGGTCATCTTGCTGAAGCTGACGCGGATCTTGCATGATGCGGGAGCGTCGGGATCGTCGAGGACGACTTCGTGGACGAATGGTTCCTTGTCCTTACCGGCGTCGTTGTCCTTCTCTTCCGCCTTCTCCTGACCCTCTTTCTTCTCCGCCTTGCCTCTTTTCCCTCCCCTCCCTCCCTTTCCCCTGCGCTCTCCCCCTTCTCCCCGCTTCTTCAAGCTCGCCTTGAATTGTCCCTCGCCGCTCGTCAGTTGCACCGCGACGAGGGCCTTGGGGTCGAAGAACGTCTCGGCGAAAGACGCCGCGGATGGCTTCTTCCTACCCTTAGTCATGGCCAGGAGCGTGTTCGGAGCAACGGTCGCCTGCTGGAACCATTTCCCCGAATCAAGAAGTCTGAAGCTGACCTGCGAGCCCTTCTGGAATGCCGGGATACGGAGGTTGAAGGTCATGCGGACGGGGCCCACAAGCTCGAACCGGGACGTCCAGTCTCCATCGCCGCGCCCCGCAAGGGCGATATGGTCGAGCTCACCGCCTCCCTCGGGCTTCTCGAAGAGCTTGCGCGAGTGGCCCTTCACGTCGTCTGGATTGACGCTGCCATTCCCCTCGAAGCCGGTCTCGAACTTGCCGGGCTTGTTGTAGATGATGGTGACCGCCTCCCCTTCGATCTTGACCTCGCCGCCGAAGAGCTTCTGCGCGTTCAAGCCAAGGAGTTTCTCGAAGGGAGGCACTTCCTCGGCATGGAGGGGAGGCGCCGTGCAAAGAAAAACCGCGATCAGGAGGACTGGGGCTTTGACCATAGAGGCGTCCTTCGTTTCAATCGGGACAGCTATCCTAACGAGGCGCCGGATGGGTGTCCAGCAGGCCTCCTGCGTCGGCCTCGGGAATTCCGCGGAACCGCAGGAGCACCCGCCGTCGAAGCTCCCGCGCGTCAAGATCGCCTTCGTCCCTCGCGCAAAGGTCCTCGGCCGCTGCGACGGCCCTCGGGTCCCCGAGCCTTTCGAGAGCTGTCGCGCGCCGAAACGCGGTCCTCCGGTCGAGGCCCATGAGGCCGAGGGCGCTCACGTACAGCTTCTCCGCCCGCTCGAGCGCGTCACGCTCGGCTGCGGAGAGATCCCGCGCCCCCTGGGGAGCGGAAGCCGCAAGGGCGGCGGCAGCCGCCTCACGGTAGGCCCGGTCGCCGAGCCACCGGAGGGTCTTGAATGCGCCGGCGTTGAGGACGCAGACGAGCGTGAAGAGAAAGACCGGCAGGACCGTGGCGCCGGCGAAAGTCCATCGTCCGCCTTCCCGCAAGCGGACCGCGCCGATCCGGAAGTCAGGGCGGCGGATCGCTTCGAGGACGAGCCAGGCCAGGAAACCTTCGCCAAGCGCCATGGTGGCCGCCAGGAAATGGGCCGCGTAGACCAGGTCCCAGGCGAGGTACGCGAGGACCGAGGCGGTAGCGATCAGGACCTCCTGCCCGAGGGGAAAACTGTGCGGAGGCGGCGCGGCGCGGCGCACGGGGATCTCCAGGAACTCGCCCCCTCGCGGCTCCGGCGGCGCGGGTATCGCTTCTCGCTCGGGCGTCGCGGCCCCGGCGGCCGCGAAGCCGGCGGTGAGCGCCCCGCTCGGGCAGGCCTCGACGCAGAGGTGACACTGGATGCAGTCCCAGTCGCGCACGGCGCCGAGCCGCTGAGTCTCGGCATGGACGTTCACGCCCGTCGGGCAAGCGGCCGTGCATGGGGCGAGGCCGCCGGAGCTTGCATGGCCGGCGGAGCCTGCTATGCCGCTGGAGGGAGCGTCCGATGCGCAGCCCGAGCCTCCCTTCGCCCCCGAATCGATCGTGGACCCGATCGTGGAACTGCACGGAGACGTCCTTCGGATTCGAAAGGGCGCAGCCACGTGCAGCATTCGAAAGACGGCCCCGTACGGGCAGACGAAGCGGCAGAAGCCCCGCGTGCCCATGAAAAGCAAGATTCCCGCGCCGCAAGCTAGAAACGTGACGGTGGAAACGAAGAATCCGGGGAGGTTTGCCCATGGAGGCTGGCCGAAATCGACCCGCAGCTCGAAGCGCTCCGCCTCGCCTGCGGGAGGTGAGAGCCAGCGGGCGATCTCCGGCAGGACGAAGCAGCCCGCGAGCAGGATGAAGGGCAGGAGATGGAGGAACCGCGTCCGGATCGGCGGCATCCGCAGGCCGAGCTTTCGGAGAATCCACGCGGCGAGGTCCTGCGTCCCACCGAAATGGCATCCCCAGCCGCAAAAGACGCGGCCGAAGACCAGAGTGATCGCGAACGCCGCCGCGGCGAGGATCACACCGGCGGATACGAGGCCGCTGCCGAGGAAGTTGTGGAAGAAGTCCTGGATATCGGCGCCGCCGATCCTCTTCCAGTCGAGGAGGTAATAGGCCAGAATGTGGCCGACCAAGACCGCGTGCAAGACAAGCTGGCAGGGAAGGCGGAGGCGGGAGACCTTCATCGCCCCAGATTATAGGGGCCGCGGCCCTCCGCGTGTCCCGCGGCCCCTCAAGACAACCGGGAAGAGCATGAAGAAGATTCGCTCGGCTTCGATCGAGAACGATTTCATCTTCGCCAACCGGCGGCTGGTCATGTACTCCGACCTGAACGCCGCGGGCCGGCTCTTCGGAGGCCGGCTGATGGCTTGGCTGGACGAGGCGACGGCGCAGGTCGCCGCGCGCATCATGCGGACGCAGAGCCTGGTCACCAAGAAGTTCGGCGAGGTGGTCTTCGACCACCCGGGCAAGCTCGGGGACTCCGTGGAGATCTGGTGCCGCGTCGCGAAGGAAGGAACGACGTCGCTGACCCTCGATTGCCGGGTCCTCGTGCGCCAGGTCTCGCCCGAGTCCCTCCACCAGATCTGCCACTCGACCGTCGTCTACGTCGCCCTGGACGAGGCCGGGCGGCCGGCGGCGTGGCGGAAGTCCGGGTGACCCTATGTCGCCGTCTTTTCCTCGAACGCCGAGTCGAACGCCCGTCCCGACGGCTTGAAATCGACCTCGCGGACGAAATCGCACGCCTCGCGGGCTCCGTGCTCGCGGTCCATGCCGCTGTCCTCCCACTCGACCGAGAGAGGACCATTGTAGCCGGCATCGTTGAGGGCGCGGATGACCGCCTCGAAGTCGACGTCGCCCCTGCCCAGCGACCTGAAGTCCCAGCCCCTCTCCGTGCTGCCGAAGTTGAGGTGGCTGCCGAGGATTCCTCCGCGCCCGTTCAGCGTCACCGCAGCGTCCTTCATGTGGACGTGATAGATCCGATCGGGGAAGTCGCGGATGAACCGCGCCGGGTCGCAGCCCTGCCACTGGAGGTGGGAGGGATCGAAGTTGAACCCGAACTCGGGCCGCCGGTTCACGGCCTCGAGGGCGCGGCGGGCGGTGATGGTGTCGAAGGCGATCTCCGTCGGATGGACCTCGAGGGCGAAGCGCACGCCGCAGTCCTTGAAGACATCGAGGATCGGATTCCACTTCGCGGCGAAGTCGCGGAAGCCGTCGTCGATCATCTTGTCGCTCACCGGCGGGAATGAGTAGAGGAGGTGCCAGATCGAGGAGCCCGTGAATCCGTTGACGACTTTCACGCCGAGGTTCTTCGCGGAGCGGGCGGCCTTCTTCATGGTCTCGATCGCCCACTGGCGCATCTTGTCGGGGCTCGAGTGGGTGCTCGGCGGCGAGAAGAGCTTGTGGCGGTCGTCGAGGTTGTCGCAGACGAGCTGGCCGGCGAGGTGGTGGGAGATGGCGAAGACCTTCAGGCCGTACTTATCCAGCGCCGCCCGCTTCTGGTCGCAGTACTTTTTGTCCTCGCAGCCCTTGTCGACCTCGAAGTGATCGCCCCAGCAGGCCAGTTCGAGTCCGTCATAACCGAAGTCCTTGGCCTTCTGGCACATCGTCTCGAACTTGAGGTCGGCCCACTGTCCGGTGAAGAGCGTGACGGGTCTGGCCATGTATTTCCCCTGCGCCGAGGCAGGGCCTCCTGAGAGTTTCGTTCACGGATATCTGCTGGTGGCCGGCGGAAGGGGGGCATTATCGGCGCACCCGGGCCCGGAGCGCAAGATCGCCGAGCCTTCCGATAATCCAGCGTGCTCCGCCGCTCCCCGTTACGGGCAGGAATGGTCTTCACTCTTTCCGGCCGTTGGCCGATCAATGAAAGCGCACGGGTTCTCGGATGGGCCGGGAACCGGTGCACAGTCCGATGAGAACGACCGAACTCTTCGCCCTCGCCTTCATCCTTTCCGTCGCGACAGCGCCCACCTTGGCCGCCCCCGCGACGAAGAAGCTCGTTTCCAAGCCGCCGTCAGGCGAAAGCCCCGCCGCGGGGATCAACCACACGGTCCAGAAGGGCGAGACGCTCTCCGTCATCGCGGAGAAGTACTACGGGGACGGTTACCAGTGGATCAAGCTCAAGGAGTACAACCCTTGGATCGATGACGAGCACCGCCTCCCCATCGACTCGGTCATTTTCGTCCCCGATCCCCGGTACTCCGGCGGAGGAGGCGACGCGGGCGGCTCGACCCTTCGCAACCCCGGGGGTGCGATCTCGCTGAGCGGCTGGGCCGGGAGCCTGAGCACCACCACCGTGTTCGGCAGGAGCCTCCAGCAGGTCCTCGCCGTCTGCCTCACCTGGTTCGTCCTCCACTTCTCGATCCAGGGCATCTTCGTCTGGTTCGCCGCCCACCTGGCGTTCGTGAAGGACGTGAGCATAAAAAAGGCGTTGAAAGTGACCCTCCACTCCGAGACGCTCGCCTTCATCTCGATGCTCTTCCTCGGCGCCGGCGGCTTGTTCCTCCTCTACGTGACCACCACGAGCCCGGGCAATCCGATGGACGGCTCGCTCTTGACCTCCGCCGAGGAGTACGTCTCGACCAAAGGCGGCTTGATCGCCGCAGGGTTCCTGCTTGTGGTCGTCTACGCCTTCCTGGGGATCCGCTTCATTCCCTCCGCCTTCGGGGTCGAGCCGGTAAGGGGTATGGCGGTCGTCCTCCTGGCGATATTGATCCCCCACATCGTCGGCCTCTATCTCGTCGGCCACCGGATGGGGCTCATCGAGTAGCCTCCACTGCGCGGACGCCCTCATTCCCCAACAAAACAACCCCGGCCCCCCTTCCAGGGTTCTCTTGGGCCCTTGAAGGAGGTCCGGGGGCTCAGTATCCAAGCCGGAGCCGCCAGTCTTGGGGTCCAGCTGACAGTCCTCGCACTTGGAACAGCTTGCATTCAGCAAATGGCGATCCCTGAACCGGAGAGTGACTCCGGGACGCAAATGGATCCAGCCTCAGAGGGAGCCGAGAGGGCACGAATGGGTCACGAACTCGACCAGAAGCCCAACGGTGGGCAGGGTACAGAACAAAACGAGTTCACTAGCACATGAATGGTGCGTGTGGAAGCAGCCTGGTAGCAACGTCCCCTGCCTCGCGGTCAACTTCAGTCAGGGAGTGATTCGCTCCCGGTCCCGAGCGGATACTCCTCGAGCTTCTTACGAAGGGTATTGCGGTGGATGCCGAGGATCTCCGCGGCCCTCAGGCGTACTCCACCGACGCGTTCGAGCGCGACACGCAGGAGGGATCTCTCCACCTTGCCGATGAGCCTCTCCCAGGCCTTGCCGTCCCCCGATTCCAGCTCGATTGTCACGTGGGACTCGAGGATTTCCTCGAAGGACGCGGGGCCGGCCGCCTTGGCGGAGCGAGCCGCGCTGCCACCCATGAGCGGGATATCGGATGGGCGGAGGAGCTTGCCGTCGCTCAGGATCGTGGCGCGCTCGAGGACGTTCTCCAGCTCGCGGACGTTGCCGGGCCACTGGTATCGAGCCAGCATACGCACCGATTCAGGTGCGATCTGCAGGTCCGGCATCTGGTTTTCGCGGCGGAATTTCTGAAGGAAGTGCTCGACGAGCGCCGGGATGTCCTCGAGCCTCTCGCGCAGCGGGGGGACCTCGATCGGAACGACGTTGAGCCGATAGAAAAGGTCTTCGCGGAACTCCCCTTTGGCCATCATCTCCTGCAGGTTGCGGTTGGTCGCGGCGATTATGCGCACGTCGACTTTCTGGGGCGTTTCCGCCCCCACGGCCTCGATCTCCCTTTCCTGGAGGACGCGGAGGATCTTCACCTGGAGCATCGGGCTCATGTCGCCGATCTCGTCGAGGAAGATCGTCCCGCCGTCGGCAAGGCCGAATTTGCCCTTTCGGTCCGCGATCGCGCCCGTGAAGGAACCTTTGATGTGGCCGAACAGCTCGGCTTCGAGGAGGTTTTCGGGAATCGCCGCGCAGTTCACGCGGATGAAGGGCTTGTCCGAGCGCGGACTGTTGAAGTGGATCGCATGAGCGATCAGCTCCTTGCCCGTGCCGCTCTCGCCGAGGATCAGCACCGTCGAGCGCCCCCGGGCGACGTTGTGGATGGTCTCGTAGACCTTCGCCATCGCCGTGCTCGTGCCGACGATGTTGTCGAACGTGTAGATGCTCTTTAGCTCCTCGCGCAGGAGCCGGTTCTCGCGCAGGAGGACGTCCTTTTCGCGGGCGACGCCGTAGTAGATCTTTACCGCGGGCGTGATCGACGACGAGATGATCTGGAGGAGCGCGAGGTCTTCCTCGAAGTGGGCGTCCCCCGGAAACGGCTTGAGGGCGCCGAGGACGCCGACGACGCGACCATCGAGGTTGACCGGGACGGCGAGAAAGCTGAGCTGCTCGTCGCGGATCGAGGCGAGGGCGCGTCCGAGGAACTTCGGCTCGGTGCGGACATCCTTGACGCCGATGGGCTTGCCGGTCTTGAAGACGCGGCCCGTGATGCCCTCGCCGATCCGGTAGCGCCCCTTCGAGATCTCCTCGGGCGTCATCCCATGGGCCAGGTCGATCGACAGCTCCTCCGTCTCGGGGTTGAGGAGGACGAGGAAACTCCGGCGCATGCGACAACGCTCGGCGAGGATCTCCGCGAGCCGGCCGAACAGCTCCTGAAAGTCGAGCGCGGACCCGAGGACCTGGCCGATCGAGAGGAGTGTTTCATCCTGCTCGTTCTTGCGCCGGAGCTCGGCGAACGCCTTGGCGTTCTCGAGGATCTGCGCCGCCTGGGTGCCGACAATCGTCAGGAGCTGGAGGTCCTCCTCGGAAAAGTTCCCTGCCTTCGAGCTGTCGACGCTGATGACGCCGATCGTCTTTCGATTGAGGACCATGGGAACGGCCAGCTCGGAGCGGATGTGCTCCTTGACCATGACATAGCGGGCGTCGGCGCGGACATCGGGAACGTTGAGCGGCTTGCCGTTCTTGGCGACCCAGCCTGTGATCCCTTCACCGACCTTCAGCACTACCTCCTCCTGGACGTTCGTTCCAAGTCCTCGGGCTGCCATGATCTTGAGGGTCTGGTCCGGCCGGATGAGCATCACCGAGCCAGTGGTGGCCCCCGTATACCGAATGCTGGCGTCCAGGATCCGCTCGATGAGTAACTCCGGATCCAGAGTCGAGTTGAGGGCGAGGCTGATGTCCTGGAGGATCACGAGGCGATCGTCGATCGGAGACGGGCGGTCGCCTAGCCCCTCGTCCGCAGCAGTGCCTTCGATCGGCTCTCTCAGATTGACCAAAGCGGCCTCCTCAGCCTAAAAACCAGTCGCTATGAACATCTTTTGTTCACGAGAGGGTATCCGATGGGCATTTTCAAGTCACTACCGTACCCGGTACAACCGCCGTGCCGCTCGAAAGAGGAAATCAGAAGGGGAGGAAGTCCTCGGATCCGGTCAAGACCCGGCGAACTCTTCAAGCTTGGCGAGCCACCCGGAGAAGTGTGGGCACTCGGCCCGGATCGGGTCGAGGCCGATGCGCTTGGCAGCCATGGGGCCGTGCAGGGTCTTCCTATACCCTGGGAATAGCCTTTCGATGCGCTTCGAGGGCGCGAATTGGGGCCGGTCGTCGATTTCTTCCGGAGTCTTCACTTCGCGGCGGATTGCAGCGAACTCTCTTTGCTTTTCCAGTTGGATCATCGCGCGAGGAAGCTCATCGAGGCTCGAGAACAGCCACGCCTCGAACTCGTGAAGAGCGAGGAAGGGGACAAAGTTTGGCGGATCGCCGAAACTCGCGAGGATCGCCCGTTCGACATGAGCAGCGCGTTCCATGGGAGATGCGGTTGTCCTCCACGTCGCACGTTCCTTTGACACCCGCGGACTCGCTCGTGTCGTGGAAATGGTAGACGCGGTAGCCCTGAAGGTCCTCCAGGATCTGCTTGGCACAGATGTGATCCTTCTGCTTGAGTTTCGACTCTCTTGATGAATAGGAGATGGGCAAGTCGTATGGCTTCTTCGGATACCGCTTTTTATCGTGATAATACGCGGTATCCGTGATCAGCAACCCATCTTGATCGGTGCACTGCAGTTCGGCCTGATAGGCGTTCGAGGTCGCCCCTTCGCTGAACTCAAGGCGAAACGACAATTCAGGAGATCGCTTTCGGCCGAAGTGAAGCAACGAATCCGCCCCTCCCTTCCTGGCCGTGTAACTCTCGAGGTTCTCATTCACGACTTCTCGGAGGAACCGGAAGACCTCGATGAGGTTCGATTTTCCCGAGCCGTTCCCTCCGATGAAGACGTTGAGCCGGCCGAGTGCGAGGGTCTGCTCCCGGATGGACTTGAAATTCCTGATGGTCAGCTTCTCGAGCGTGCGCATAGCGTGTCGGGCTCAGTATGAACGATTCGAGACCGTTAAGGAACTGCCTTCACTTGCCCCTGATCGAGTGGATAGAATACCCCGCCCTATGGAAAACGCCATCGAGCGCCCTCCCCTCCGCGATCGTCTCGGTCGGACGATCGACAACCTCCGAATCTCGGTGACCGACCGGTGCAACTTCCGGTGCGTCTACTGCATGCCCGCGGACGGGCTCCAGTGGATTCCTCGGGCCGAAATCCTCTCGTTCGAGGAGATCGTTCGGCTGGCGGGAATCTTCGCAGGGCTCGGGACCCGCAAGTTCCGGCTGACGGGCGGCGAACCGCTCGTGCGCGCCGAGCTGCCGACGCTCGTGCGCATGCTGGCGGCCGTGGACGGCGTCCGGGACATCTCCCTGACGACCAACGGGTTTCTCCTCGAGGAGCAGGCCGAGCCGCTCGCCTTGGCCGGACTCCGGCGGATCAACGTGAGCCTCGATTCGCTTGTCCGGGAGACGTTCGAGAGGCTCGTCCGCCGCGACGCGCTCGAGCGGACGCTGCGGGGCCTCGAGGTTGCCCGGCGGCACTTCCCGGGCCCGGTGAAGGTGAACGCGGTTCTCCTGCGCGGCCTCAACGACGGCGAGGCGGTTCGCTTCGCCGAGCTGGCGCGCCGCCGGGACTTCGAAGTGCGGTTCATCGAGTTCATGCCTCTCGATGCGGACCACGTCTGGAGCATGGAGAAGCTCGTCCCGGGAGATGAGGTCCGCGGGCGGATCAACGCGGTCTACCCGCTCATCCCCGATCCCGAACAGGACCCTCGCTCGCCGTCGCGGGACTTCGTCTTCGCCGACGGAGTGGGCGGCAAGATCGGTTTCATCAACTCCGTGAGCGAGCCGTTCTGCGAATCCTGCAACCGGGTGAGGATCACCGCCGACGGCAAGCTGCGCACCTGCCTTTTCTCGGTCCGAGAGACCGACCTGCGGGCCCTCCTGCGCGACGGCGCTGGCGATGATGAGATCGCCGGAGCGATCCGCGCCGCGGTCTGGGAAAAGGAGCCCGGCCATCGCATCAACCATCCGGACTTCGTCTTCGCCTCGCGATCGATGAGTCAGATCGGCGGGTAGCCGTTCATGCGGGCCTCCGGCCCGAGAACGGCTACGATTCCGCGTTCAGTCGCCACGCAGGCTCCCTGAAGGGGGGCCTCCTCGGCTTCCTTCGTGCGCCCAGCGGGGATGAGGCACTCCGTGTTGCGCGCCTCCCGTTCATATGGGCCTCCGGCCCGAGAACGGCTACAGCTCTTGTCCGTTCACGCCCGGTAGCGCACCGAAGGATCGGCGTGTTACAAGGGCCGGGTGGACGTTTACCTCTCTCCGTTCAAGCAACTGGAGCCGATCGACGCTCGGCTGGCCGAGATCGGAACATCTCGGCGCGGCGATGAACTGCATTCGAGCCGCCTCTCGCTCCTTCGCCTCGCCTCCTTCGGGGTATTGGCAGGAGGGTGTGCGGCGGCGTATTTCTCGACGCTGTGGCTTGCGATCGGTTTCGCGCTGCCGGGTCTCGTCGCCTTCGCCGTTGCAGTCGTCCTCCACGGGAGGGTGCGAGGCCGCCTCGAGGCGGCCGTGGCCGAAGCGACGCTCCTCGCCGAGAGGCGGGAGCGGCTGACCGGGCGGCGGCGCATTCGCGCTCCGATCCCGGAAGCGGAAGGGGTCCCCGCGCCGCCGCCGGATCCGCGGGAGCGCCCGATCGAAGCGGACGTCGCGAGCGACCTGAGCCTCGCCGGCGAGCCACGAAGCGTTTTCGGTTTTCTCGACGCATCGAGCACGGCCCTCGGCGCCCGCCGGCTCCTCGACATGATTCACCGGCCGCTCCTCGATCCCGCCGCGATCCGGGAGCGCCAGGAAGCGGTTTCCCTCGCGGCCGGCTCCGATGCTCTGCGGGATGCCCTGCTCGGGGCGTTCTTCAAGATGCGCCGGCGGTCGCTCGGGGCCGTGGGGACGACGCTGGCCGCGGCGGCGGCCTTCTCTCACCGCGCCGGCATTCTGCTCCTCGCGCACGCCGCCGGATCTCTGGCGCCGGTCCTGCTCCTCCTTGCGTGCTTCGACTCGCGCGCCGCCGCGCTCTTCGTCATGAGTTTCCTCTTCAACTGGATCATCGTCGCCGCGCAGATCCAGCGGACTCGACCCACCTGCGACCGGTTGCTGGTCCTAGGACCTCTCATCGATGCGGCGGCCGAGGCGCGGCGCATCCTCCGCTCGTACGACCCGCACGCGGCCCTCTGGAGGAAGGCGCTGGACGACATCGAGCGGTTCGAGATCCCCGGCGAGAAGCTGCGCCGGCGGCTGCGTCTCCTCGAGCTGCGCGACTTCGGCCTTCTCTACGAGCTGTTCAACGCGCTCCTCCTCTGGGAGCTGCGTCTCCTCCCGGCCGCCGAAGGACTCGTCCAGAACCACCGCGCCGCGGTCGAGCACGCGGCGTGGGCGCTCGGCGAGATCGAGGCTCTGGTGTCGCTCTCCCTTCCGCTCGCCGAGCAGACCGGCTACACGATCCCCGAGCCGGTCGAAGGGGCGCAGCCGCGCTTCGAGGCCGAGGCCCTGGGCCATCCGCTCATCGAGCCGGGCAAGGCCGTCACGAACGACGTGCAGGCCGACTTCCTCGCGCCGATCGCCCTCATTACGGGCTCGAACATGGCGGGGAAGTCCACGCTCCTGAAGGCGGTGGGCGTGAACCTCGTCCTCGCGGGGATGGGGGGTCCGGTCTTCGCGCGCTCCATGCGATGGACACCCATGGCGGTCCACGGCGACATCAACGTCCGCGACTCGCTCGACGACGGGAAAAGCTATTTCGCTGTCGAGGTGGAGCGGATCGGGCGGATCCTCGCGGAGTCGAGGAAGAGCCCGCTTCTCCTCGGGATCCTCGACGAGCCCTTCCGCGGCACGAACTCCGCCGAGCGACAGGCGATCGCCATGGCGCTCCTGGCCCACTTGCGCGCCTCGGGCGGGCTCTACTTCGTGGCGACGCACGACCTCGCGCTTACCAGCCTCGAAACGGAGATTCCCGGCGTCGTGAACTACCACTTTCGCGAAGAGGTGGATGGCGGCGCGATGACCTTCGACTACCGGCTGCGGCCGGGGCCGGCGCCGACCCGCAACGCGATCCGCGTGCTCGAGGCGCGCGGTTTCCCGCCGGAGCTGGTGAAGGAGGCGCGGAGGAGGCTGGAGGCGGGCGCGGGGGGCAAGTCATCCAGCACGTGAGCGGCTGGAAAAACCTGACACGGCGCTCGGCGATTCGGCTATCCTATCGCCCCATTCCGACCCCCTGAGGAGAGACATGGCGAACAAGTCGCGACCGAAGGAACAGTGGGCAAGCCGGTTGGGGATGATCATGGCGGTGGCGGGCTCGGCCGTAGGGCTGGGAAACTTCCTTCGGTTCCCCGGACAGGCCACCGAGAACGGCGGCGGGGCGTTCATGATTCCCTACTTCTGCGCCCTCATCTTCCTCGGCATCCCCATCTGCTGGGCCGAGTGGACCATGGGAAAATATGGCGGCCAGTTCGGGTTCAACTCCTGCCCGGCGATCTTCGGAGTCCTGGGGCGGCGACCGGTCTGGCGGTACTTGGGAGTGCTTGGCCTCCTCGTCCCGGTCGTCATCTACATGTACTACGTCCTCATCGAGTCCTGGTGCCTCGGCTACGCCTGGAGCTACCTCGTTGGATCGATCGACCTCGGTCCGGACCAGAGTCTGTGGGTGGGAAAGAGCAAGGAATTCTTCAAGGACTTCGTCGGGATGAACTTCGATGGGCTCATGCTTGATGGGAAACTCCACATCAGCGTCATCGTCTGGGCGATCGTCTTCGCGCTGAATTTCTTGCTCATCTACCGAGGACTCTCCCGCGGAATCGAGCGGTTTTGCACGTGGGCGATGCCGGTCATGGCGATTTGCGCGATCGCCGTGCTCGTGCGTGTCCTGACTCTCGGAACACCCGACCCTTCCCTGCCGGACCAGAGCGTCGCCAACGGTCTCGGATTCATGTGGAATCCGAAGCCGGTGAAGGACGAGGGCACTTGGCTCTCGGCGCTTGCCAAGCCGCAAGTATGGATGAACGCCGCCGGGCAGATCTTCTTCAGCCTGTCGGTGGGTTTCGGGGTGATCATCAACTACGCCAGTTACTTGAAACGGAAGGACGACATCGTCCTCTCGGGGCTCACGGCTTCGGCTACTAACGAGTTCTTCGAAGTTTGCCTGGGCGGCCTCATCACCATCCCGGCCGCCTTCGTCTTCCTCGGAGCCGCCGGCACGGTCGGTGGAACCTTCGGTCTGGGCTTCAACACGCTCCCCGTGGTCTTCCTGCACATGCCCGCCGGACGCCTTTTCGGATTCCTGTGGTTCTTCATGCTCTTCCTCGCTGCGATCACCAGTTCCCTCTCGATGCTCCAGCCAGCGATTGCTTTCCTCGAGGAAGGGTTGGGGATCGGCAGGCGCGCCTCCGTCGCCATGCTGGGCATGATCACACTGCTCGGATCGCTCTTCGTCATTTACTTCAGCAAGGACCTTGTCGCTTTGACGACACTCGACGACTGGGTCGGCACCGCAATGATCGTTCTACTCGCCACGGTCCAGGTCATCCTCTTCTCCTGGGTCTTCGGCGCCAACAAGGGCTATCGATTCGCATCCGAAGGGGCTCAGATGCGCCTACCGCCGCTTTTCAAGGTCGCGATCACGTACATAGCGCCGCTTTACTTGATCGCAGTCCTTTCCCTCTGGTGCTGGAACGACCTCCCCGAGAAGCTGAAGCAGGTCCGCGAGAATGAAGTCGCCCTCTTCAGCATGTGCGTGATAGCCGGCGTTCTCGTGTTCCTCCTCATCTTGATCAACATCGCAGGGAAACGCTGGAAGGCGGAGGAGAGAGACACGTCCCCGCCGGATCGTCTGCCCACCGAACAGGAGGTCTCCCCATGACTGCTTCGGGCTGGCTCTTCATGCTCATCTCGCTTCTCTTCGTCCTTGGCCTCAACGTCTTCTGCTTCTACAAGGTCCTGGTCAAGCCGGCAGCGGTTGAGGAGCTCCACGCCGCCCCTCCTCTCATCGACACGAAGGATGAGGGGACCTGATGGGTCGATTTGCCGTCTTCCTGACTGCGCTAGGGGTTCTCGCTCCCGGCTGTGCGGCGGAGCGAGCTGTGGACCGGAGCGTCGAGAGCCGAGAGGACGAAGCGCAGGTGCGCCGGCGCCTCGAGGAGGTCTTCGACGCGGCCGAGAAGAAGGACCTCGACCGCCTCGACTCCTACCACCTCTACGGCCCCAGGTTCACCAAGTTCGCGGAGTCCGGCTCGTTGGTTCGCCAGGACGCTTCCGCCGCGCGCGAGGGCGAGCACCGAGGGCTGACCGCGACCGGAGGGTTGTCGATGGAGGCGAGCGACGTCAAGGTCGACGTCTTCGGCGACGTCGCCGTGGCCACGTTCGTCCTCGAGTACGGCTTCAAGGCCGGCGCCGAGGCGATTCACAAGAAATCGCGCGGGACCCTCGTTTTCGTCCGGGACTCGAGCGGCTGGCGGATCGTGCACGAGCACTTCTCCTCTCCTCCAGCCACTCCTTGACGCAGGCTAGGGGCAGCCCGCGTCGCACGCGAGCGCGCCCGACGCCGCCCCGCAGGCCGGCCACGGCCCTGGCGGCGCCGTGCCGCCGGTGAAGAGGAAGGCCAGGCTGTGGATCGGGTCGGAGATGTCGACGGTCCCGTCCGCATTCGAGTCGCAGGAGGCCGGGCAGCCGCCTGGCGCTACGCCCCCGAAAAGGACTCCGAGCCCTCGGATCGCGTCCGTGATGTCGATCTCGCCGTCGAGGTTGCAGTCGGCGCGCAGGAATTCCGTCGCGGGCGGCGGCGCGAGCGGCTTTCGCGCGAAGAGGAGGACCCCCATGCGCGGGACGAGGAGCTTAGCCGACTGGCCGAAGCCGTGGAGCGGCCGGCCGCTCGCCTGAACCTTGCCGCCGTTGCCGCGGTTGCGGCCTCCGTAGGCTGCGCCGTCACCGTTCAAGACCTCGAACCACTCGCCGCCGAGGGGAAAGCCCAGCTCGTAGTCCGCGAGGTCCTCGTTGGCGAGCGTGGCGACGGCGATGATGTCGTCTCCAGCGCCGGCCAAGCGATGGATGGCGATCAGGTTGACTCCGCCAGCGTCGTTGACGTGGTAGACGTTCTGGCCCGAAGAGCTTCTGAGCGCCGGCTGCGTCCTCCGCAGCTTCACGGCGTCCTTCACGAATCGGAGGAAGCCCGCGTGTTCCGCGGCGTAGCGCCACTGGATCCGATGCTCGGTGCCGTCGCCAAAGTTCCGGTCCTCGAGAAATTCCTGGCCCTGAAGGAGCATGGGGATCCCCGCCGAGACGAGGACGAGCCCCGCCGCCACGCGCGAGCGTCCCTGCGCGAACGGGCTGTCCGGATCGCTCGAGTCGGCGAGCTTCGAGATGCGCCCCTGGTGGGCCGCCTCATCGTGGCTCTCGATATAGTTGACGACCGCGTTCAAGGAGAAGTGGTTGATGCCGGCCGCGACGGCGGCCATGTTCGGGTCGCCGAAGGCCGCGGCGCCGATCGCGGCGCGCAGGCCGTCGTGGAACTGGTCGTTCCACTGTGCGTCGAGCCCCGCGCCGCCCTCGGAAATCGGCTTCGAGACGGCCGGATCGTTCGGGAGCTGCTCGGCGATCACGATCGCCTTCGGCGAGACCGTGTCCGCCGCTTGCGCGATATCCTTGAGGAGCTGCCATCCGTCGCCGTTCACCTTGATGAAGTCCGTGGCGTCGACGCGAAGGCCGTCGAGGTGGAACTCCTCGAGCCAGTAGCGGACGTTGTCGCGCACGAAGTCGCGCACCTCCACGCGGCCGTAGTCGAGCCTCGGCCCCCAAGGCGTCTCCCGGTAGCCGTTCCCCGGTGGGTAGAAATAAATCTCCTCGCCGTCGTACTCGAGGATGTTGTCCGCGAGGTCGCTGGGCCCCATGTGGTTGTAGACGACGTCGAGGATGACGCCGATTCCTCTCTGGTGGCAGCGGTCGACGAGGTAACGGAGGTCGTCGGGGCTCCCGTAGGCCGACTCGACGGCGTACTGGAACGCCGGGTTGTAGCCCCAGGAGCGGTCGCCGGCAAACTCGCCGAGCGGCATCAGCTCGATCACGTTGATCCCGAGGCCGGCGAGGTGGTCGAGGTGGCGATCGGCGGCGTCTCGGAAGCGCCCCGGGTAGTGGCCCGCGCCGTCCCCCTCGCCCGAGAAGCTGCCGACGTGCAGCTCGTAGATCACCATGTCCTCGAATAACGGCGTGGTCCAGGCTCCATCGCCCCACGAGTAGCTCCGCGGATCGACGATGACTGAGTTTCCGACCGAATTCGTCTGGCGGCGTGCGCGCGGGTCCGTGCGCCACGTCGCGCCGTCGAAGACGAATTTGTACTCGCCTCCCGGCCGCGCCGAGGGCACGAGGGCCTCCCAGAAGCCCTGGACGCCCGTGAGAGGGCTCGCTTGAGCGCTCCAGCCGTTGAAACTACCCGCGATGCCGGCGCTCCGAGCGTTCGGAGCCCAGACGCGGAAGACGACGCCGGCACCTACGGTCGAAGCGCCGAGAGGATGTTTCCCGAGCGGCGTCGTGACGATCAGGAAGTCGCCGCGCGGCGGCCGATCGCTCCACATGCCGAGCGCGTTGTAGAAGTCGGTTTTCGAGCCGTCGGTGATCTCAAAGTAGTAATAAAGGTAGTCCTTCGCCGTGCCGGCGACGGTCCCGCCCCAGATGTCGTACGCGCCGTCGTTCCTCCGCCAGGAGAGCGGGTGGAACATCTCGGCGCCGTCCCAGGTCCTCACGCGCGCGGCGGTGATGTCGCCCTTATAGACCCGCAGCTCGACGGCGAAAGGCTGGTCCTTCGCCGGATGGAGCGGCGTTCGGTAGCCGGCGTGCGAGAAGACGCCGAACCACTCGACATCGTCGTCGTTCGTAGCCGCGGGGACGAGCGGAGTGACGGCAAGCAACGCCCCGGCGAGCAGAAGAGGCGTCAGAGACTCGCGGATCGGCGATCGGGCCATGCACCGGCCTCCCTTCGATACGGGAAACGATAGCGGCAGCCTCGCTCGAAGCCAACTCTACGGACAGCTCCGCACGCAGGGCAGCGTGCTCCCATGCGGTGCGCAGTTCGGCCACGGCGCGGTAGGCGGCAAGCCGTCCGTGAAGAGGAAGCCGAGCGTGTAGACGGCATCCGCGATGTCGACGACTCCGTCGCCCTGCGCGTCGCACGCGGCGAGGCAGCTCCCTTCGGACCCGGCCCGAAAGAGGAAGTCGAGGGAAAAGACCGCATCGGTGATGTCGATGGAGCCGTCGCCGTTGCACTCTCCGCTTAAAAATCCCGGCGGTGGTCTTTCGCCCGTCAGCCGGATGTCGAGCCCCTGGGTCTTCATCGCGGGAAGGCACCGGACTCCGCCGCCCCCGTCGTAGCAGATCTCGTTTTTCACCGGCTCCTCGAGGCTCGTGAGGAGGCCGTCCGCGAGCCAGACGCGGCATCGGGTCTCCTCGCCCGCGGCCACGGGAACCCTGTAGACGATCCGGAGGACGCGGTCCGAAGCGTTGGCCGGGAGCATCCGCCGGTCGATGCCGCCGTCGAGCATGATGACGGAGACCGCGCCGGCCGCACCGGGCCCGCCCGCCTTCTCAGCGAGCTTGGCGAAGACTTCGGGAGCGCCCAGGTCGAGCGCGATGTTCTCCTTTCTCACGACGTCGTCCGTCGTGAACGAATCGTCGTCGAGGTCGTCGTAGACGATCGTCGGAACGACGATGCCATTCAGCTCGACCGCTTCGACGGTCACGCAGGGATCGTTCCGTACGCTGAGGGACCACGCGGTCGGGCCATCCCCTCCGGGGAGGTTGGCAGTCGTCAAGAGGACCTCCGTCTCGAGCAGGTGATCGCCGGCCGGGACGACGCCGTCGAGCTGCGTGTCTCCCTCCGGCGCCGGGAGCTGACCCAGCGGGACGACAGCAAGCTGGAACTCCTCCGAGGGCACGCCGGCGCAGACCTCGAAGCTGCACGTTGAAAGGGCGGGGGCGATCGACCGCGTTCCATCTTCGGGCCAGACCACGATGTTCCGCACCGGCTGGCAGGTCGGACACATGGCGAGCCCATCACGAAACTCGAGCTTGACCGGAATGCATCCCTCCGGAGGCACCGTCACTTCCAGGACGATTCTCACGATGTCCTGCGTCCCGGAAGGCTGAAGGGTCTGTTTCTCATACGCTTTCATCACCACCGCGGAGATGAGGCCCGCTTGAGGCGACGCGGCGGAGGGCCGGAGCCGCGACAGGACCTTGGTGTGAACATCCGGCGCTCCGAGATCCTGGACGTAGGGATCCAGCCGGACGATGTCGTCCGTGGTGCTCGGGTCGTCGTCCACGTCATCGAAATAAACCGTGAGGACCTCGACCCCCCTCAAGACGGCCTCGGCCACCTCCGCCCCCTCGACGGCCAGGGAAACCGACCAACCAATCGCTCCCTCTTCCGTGGGGTTGTCCGCGGTTGTGATGGTCCCGAAGACCGTCACGCGGACGACCGTGCCCGGAAGTCCCGAAACCGACTCGGGACACCCGCGGAAGCCGTAAGCGAAGCTCGCCGCGGACGCGACGCTGTGCATGCAAAAGAGGAAGAGCGCGGGGAACCCGAGCCGAAACAGGCGGATCACGAGAGACCTCCATCGATGGACAGACCCGTCAGAATTCTAAGCGAAACGAGCGACATTTTACCGGCGAGTAGAAGCTACGCGCGGAGGAATCTCCGGCGGCGGCGGGGCGAGCGAAAGGATTCGACGGCGGCTCGCGGCGCATAGACCCGATTTTCGCGAATCCACGAAGCCGGAAGGTACAAGTAGCGATGGCTGGCTTGCTCAAACGAAAGGAGAACTATGACCACGAGAGCGCCGCTCGTCGCGACCGGTCTTGCCACGCTCCTCGTCGCCCTCGGGGCGGTGTCCTTCTCTGGTTTTCGGGATCAGGACTCTCGGCCGCGGTCCAACACTCCGGGAGATTCCGCCCCGCCGGAGAAACGGTCCGATCCTCGATCGGACGATGCCGAAAGGGATGGCGAAAGGCCGGCGCGCTCCGTTGCGAGGGACGCGCAGCCGCTCTCCAGGAGGCCGCCGGCCGGCTGGACAGTCAGCGGCCGCGTCCTGAAGGACGGCTCGCCGGCCACGGATGTCGAAGTCCGACTCAAGGAGCAACCGCGAGAGCCAAAGGGTTCGGATCCGATCGCCGAGAGGACCGTGCGCACGGATCGCGCAGGCCTCTTCGTCGTTCCGGGCGTGCCTGGTGGGAGGGCGTTCCGTCTCGAGATCGATGAGCCACGGAGCGCGCTTCGCGTGGAGAGCTTCGAGCTGAAAGAAGCGAAGCGTGAGCGGTCCCTTCACCTCGGCGACCTGAGGCTCGAGCCTCCGCATTCCATGCGCCTCAAGATCGTGGGCTCCGATGGGATGCCCGTCGCGGGCGTGTGGGTCCTTGCCGATCGAAGCCGAACCAACGGAGTGCCCGCAAGGAAACGCCTTCAAGATGCGAGCCGGGAGGTCCCGGAAAACGGGAACGGAGAATACGCTCTGGATCGAGTTCCTGCGGGAAGCTGGAAGATCCATGTCGTGGCGGAGGGCTTCGCCTACAGACCGAACCAATCGGTCCACGTCGAGTTGCCCCAGGAGGAGCCGCTTCTCGTCACGCTCGATGCGGGGGCCTGGCTCATCGGCAGCGTCTGGAGCACCGAGGGGAAACCCATTCCGGACGCGGAGGTCGATGCCATCGATTGCGTCGAGGGCCAGCACTACCGAGGGGTCAAGACGGACGCGATGGGACGGTTCGAGATGGGCTTCCTCGTTTCCGGGAACTACTGGGTCACCGCCGCCGCGCCGGGCTTCGCTCTCGAAAGGCGGGCGAACGTCCCGGCGGGGACTGCAGACGTGGATTTCACGCTCCCGCGCGAGGCGGTGTTGTCGGGGACCGTCGTCGCGGAGAACGGCGGGAACCCCGTCCGGGGGGCGACCGTCTCCTTGCGCAGCCCGGTCGGGCGGGGCGGGATCACCCGGCGCGAGGCCCGCACGGATGCCCAGGGTCGCTACACCATCGATCGCATCCAGCCGGGAAAGTTCCTTGTCAGCGTCCAGCACGATGGTTTCGTCCCCACGGGCGAGACCCTCTCGATCGAGCTGAAGGAGGGCGAACGCGCGGAGGACGAGGTCATTCGCCTCAAACGCGGTCTTGGGGCAGCCGGCCGGGTCATCGACTCGGCCACGGGAGAGCCGATCGCGGCGGCCCGCGTCCACTTTCACTACCTGAACCCGGCCCGCGAGGAACGCGTGCGGCACTCGGATGACCGAAAGTCGGCGACGACCGGTCCCGACGGAACGTTCCTGTTGAAAATCCTCCCCGAGGGAGAGCACGAGGTCTCGTGGGAGGCGGAGGGGTATGTTCGGCCGATCAGAGAAACGGTTTCGGTGACCGGTCACTCGATCGAAGGACTGGTTCTGGCGCTCGATCGGGAAACGAGCCGGCCCAGAGTTGTGCGGAGGGAATGAGCCATTTGCAGAGAGTCCTGGTCGATCGACGGCCGCTCTCGGTACGATGAACCCGCATTCCGAGGCATCCTCCACTGGAAGGGGAATTCATGGCCAAGGGACCGTCGCTTTTCGCGGCCAGTCTAGCCGCGGTCTTCGTCGCCTTCGGGGTGGCTTTCTTTCTCGCCGTACGGAGCCCAGAACAGCGACCACCCTTCGAGCTTCCGGAACGACCTGCTCAAGAGATAGGAGTACCCGCGCCTGAGGCGGACGAGGCTCCAGCGGTTCCAAGTGAGCCGATTCCATCCCCTGAACCAAAGGCGGTTCCCCCATCCAGTCGGCCGGCGAACGGCTGGACCGTCGGCGCCCGTGTCGTGAAAGACGACGGCTCGCCGGCCGCTGTGGTCGCAGTGCACCTGAAGGCAGACGGTCTCCGACAACGCGACGCGACTCCTTTAGCGGAGAGAACCGTCCATACGGACGAAGGGGGCCGCTTGTTGCTTTCGGGCGTGCCCGGAGGAATCGCACTTCTTCTCGAGATCGATGAGGCCCGGAGTGCGCTGCGAGCGCTCAGATTCGAGCTGCGCGACGCGAAGGGAGATGAGACCGTCGACCTCGGCGATCTCGTCCTTGTACCTCCATACGCGTTGCATCTCCGGATTGTGGGCGCCGATGACCGGCCCGTCGAGAAGGCGACCGTTCATGCGACTGCCGGTGAGTATCCAGGATCGAGGGAGCCGGCTCGGAAAGGCGCTCGCGAGAGCCGCAGTGATGTCCTCGAAAGGGTCGCCCGTATCGCCTTGAACTCCGAGGCTCATCATGATTGACGTTCAGTTTGCTCGCTGAGGAACCCACATGACCGGCGTCGAGAAACGCTTCCTTGCGCACACTGCCTCGCACCTGCGTGAGGACCACCTTCCGAAGATCCTGGAGGCGGTGGGGCTCCTCTCCGATGAGGAGGTCTGGGAGCGTCCCGGCGCAACCTCCAACAGCGTCGGAAACCTGCTCTTGCACCTCGCCGGCAACGTCCGCCAGCACATCATCTCGGGCTCGGGCGGGCAGCCGGACATCCGCGACCGCCCGGCCGAATTCGCCGCCACGGGTGGGACCAGCAAGGCGGGTCTCCTCGACAACCTGGTGAAAACCGTGGCCGAGGCGTGCGGAGTCCTCGAAGCCCTCGATCCACGCGTCCTCCTCGAGAAGCGGCTCATTCAGGGCAAGGAAGTCGTCCTCCTCGACGATATCCTCCACGTCGTCGAGCACTTCGCCTACCACACCGGCCAGATCATCTCCTTCGTGAAGTGGCGTAAGGACCATCGGTTCCCCTGGTACCGGCACCTCGATCGCCGGGACGAAACTCGCACCTCATGATCGGCCGCGTCGGCGATCGGCGGGCGCACTCGATGAAACCGGCCTTCTTGAAGCCGGAGGGGAGGCCCGTCCACGCGAAGACGTCGGGCATGGTCTCCTTCTTTGGCTCGACGGGGTATCCCTCGACGATGGTTCCACCCCGTTGCCCGGCGAATTCAACGGCCGCGCGCAAGAGCCCCACGCTCACGCCGGTCCTGCGATGCCGCTTCTCGACGAACAAGCAGGCAACGGACCACACCGGGCGATCGTCGAGTCGCTTCAGGACGCGCGAGCGCTCGAGCGCGGGGTAGTCATCGCGCGGGGCGATCGCGCACCAACCGACGGGAGCGCCCCCGGCGTAGGCGAGAATCCCCGGGACCTTGCCCGAGACGACGAGCCTCCGCATGCGAGCCTTGTTCCACGGTCCCTTCCCTCGCTGGAATTCGGAGCGCTTGAGCCGCCAGAGCATGCACCAGCAGCCGCCGCAGGCCCCTCGCTCGCCGAAAAGACGCTCGAAGTCCGCCCATCGGTCGGGGACGAGGGTTTGGAACGTGAGGGATTGAACTTTCGGTCGTTTCAGCGCCATCGGCGTCTCCGCTCCACTGCGGGAAGGTTCCGTGCGCCATCAATGCTGATGGAGGAACTCCGGGTGGTTGATGAGCGCCCAGAGGGCGTCCTCCGCCGCCCGGCGGCGGTCCGTCGCCGCCTGGAGGAGGTCCACAAGCGTTTTTTTCTCTTCTTCGCTCGGAAATCGGCTCAGGGTCGCGAGGAAAAGCTCCTCGGCGAGAGGGTCGTTGCCGATCCCCGAGGCGATGAGCTTCGCGACGCGGCCGCCGTCGGCCCGGACTTTCTCTTCGACGGTCTTTCCTCCAACGAGGTGCAGCGCCTGCGAGACGTTCGAGCTGCTCTCGCGCTCGCACTCGCAGGCCATGGCGCGCGCGGGGCGACCGAAGGCGGTCAGGAACCTGTGCGCGTACTCCCCGTCAGGCACCTGGGCGGCGCGAAACCCCTTCGGCAGCCCGGCGAACGCTTCCACGACCCCCGCCGCCTGGCTGATGGCATCGAGGAGGGACTCGGCACCGAGAAGCCGCACGCGCGCGTGGGAGAAGTATCGCCCGGCTGCATCGCTCAGGGGCTCGCCCGCGGATTCGCTCGGCGGCGCGGCGCGCGAGGAGAAACGGTACGTCCGCGAATTGAAGATCTCCCGGATGAGCCGCTTGCGATCGAATCCGCTCCGGATGAACTCCGCCGCGAGCGCGTCGAGGAGCGGTGCGTTCGACGGCGGGTTCGAAACGCGGAAGTCGTCGACCGGCTCGACGATCCCGCGGCCGAAGATGTGGAACCAGATCCGGTTGGTCGCCACGCGCGCGAACTGAGGGTTCTCGGGGCTGAGGAGCCAGTCGGCGAGGGCTTCGCGGCGGTCCTTTCCCTCGGAGGTCGACGCCGGGCCGCCGCCGAGGAACCGAGGCGCCACGGCGGCGCCCGTCAGCGGGTGGCGCACTTCCGCGCCGCCCGTCTCCCCGGCCGGCGCGCCCGCCGGGGCGAACGAGACCGTCTCCTCCTTGTCGTAGAGGTGATTGAAGAAGGGGCCGTCCTTGAAGCGCATCCCGGCGAAGAACGCGGCCATGCCGTAGTAGTCGTCCTGCGTCCAGCGGTCGCCCGGGTGGTTGTGGCAGCGGGTGCAGCCGAGGCGGACCCCGAGGAAGAGCTGCGCGGCGTTCTCCGCGGCTGCCGCGGGATCGCGCAGCCGCCGGTAGAAGCTAGCCGGCGCCGAGGAGTAGTTTCCCCCCGAAGCCAGGAGAACCTCGCGGGCGAGCTTATCCTCAGGCCAGTTGGCGCGGAGCGCGTGCACGACCCACGCGTGGTACTTGTAGGCTCCCTTGATGCCGACGAAGCGCTGGTTACAGCCCAGCCGGTCGGCGTAACGCATGCCCCAGAACTCGGCGAACTCGGGGCGATCAAGGAGGTCGTCGATGAGCTTCGCGCGCCGCTCCGGTGTCGGATCGGCGAGGAATCGCCGCGCCTCATCCGGCGTGGGAAGGATGCCGATCGCATCAAGCGTAACGCGGCGGAGGAAATCCGCCGGGCTTGCTTCCTCCGCGGGCGGGATTCCGAGGAGTCGCAGCTTCGAGAAGACGGCGCGGTCGATCGGATGAGCGCCGGCATCGAGGTCCCACGACGATCCGGAGTGCGCGGCGACGTCGCCGGGAGCATCCAGAAACGTCAGGTGTAAAACCGCCACGCGGCCGAGGTACTCCGCGACGACGGTGGTCTCGCCTCGTTCGAGGCCCTCGACGCTCCCTTCGGGCGCCAGCTCCGCCGCGGAACCGTCGCTCAAGCTGAAGCGGGCGAGAGCGGTGACGTCGTGCTCGGATCCATCGGCGAACCGCGCCCGCACCTTGACGTCCGCTCTCCACGGACGGCCGCGGAGTATGGCCTCCTCGGGCTCGACGCGGAGGTCGACCAGCGCCGGCGAAGTCTCCGCGTCGTCGCGGGCCCCCTCTTCGACCCACAGGAGCAGGATCGAGTGGAGGTCCGAGCCCGCGGCGAACCGCCGGCCGCCTTCGTGCGGCACCTGAGCGGTCGGTTTGAGGAGGATGAGGCTCTCGCGGGGCTCGTGAAGGTTGATCCGCCGCCCGCCCAGCTCGCGAGTCAGCATCGCGTGGTCGGCGCGGGGGTCGAAGCCGCGCAAGGAGAGCCGAAAGCCGTTTTTCCCGGCAGGGGTGCCGTGGCAAGTTCCCGAATTGCACCCCGCCCTCGTGAGGACCGCGACGACCTCGCGCCGGAAGCTGACGGGAGCCGCCGCGGCCGCCGGAAGCGCCGGAGAGGCGACCTGGATGGCGAGGATCGCAAGCATCACCCGTCCCGCGCGATTCATCCAGCGTTCGGTCGAACCCATATCGAGCCGGCGAGGATTCTACATCGGCGAAATATTGATTGCAGGGCCCTCGTCAATCTACCTTCCGACGGACGGGAAAGTGAACACACACAGTGGATCACAGATGAAGATACTCTGTGCTCCTCTGTGTCCTCTGTGGTTCAAATTCGTCCGTCCGTCGTTTAGGTTGCGGGCAAGTCCCGCGCTGTGCCCTGTGTAGTTTTCATCTTCCTCCGTTTATCCCCCTCTCGCCTGGGCGCCCTCTTGCGCTTTTCCGCCGCCCGGGAGATCCTATCGCGCATGTTCTGCGGCGACTTCCGGCGAACGCTGGCCAGCCGGCGGGAAGTGCTGAGCGCGGGGGCGATCTCACTCGCCGGGCTGACCTTGCCCCGCCTCCTTCGCGCCGAAGCCGAACGGCCTCCCACCGCCCCCCGCCCTCGTGCGCGGAGCGTCATCCTTCTTTTTCAGTTCGGGGGCGCGAGCCACATCGATACCTTCGACCCGAAGCCGGATGCGCCCGCCGAGATCCGCGGCGAGTTCAAGACCGTTGCCACGAACGTACCGGGGATTCAGGTCTGCGAGCACTTGCCGCGCCTCTCGCGGAACGCAGACCGCTACGCGCTCATCCGCTCCGTCCACCACACGCGCGGGAGCCACAACCCCGCCGCGTACTACTCGCTGACCGGCCACGAACCGCTCTCGGACCTCGTCACGCTGAACGCCTCGGCGACGGACTTCCCCCACCCGGGCGCCGTGACGAGCTACCTCCTCGAGCGACGGGGCGAGAAGCTCCGCTCTCCGGCCGCGGTCTCGCTGCCCACTCTGATCGCCGATGGGCCGTTCCGGACGCCCGGGGAATTCGCCGGCCTCCTCGGAAAGAAGTACGACCCGCTCCTCATCACGAGCGACCCGAATTCGAGGAACTTCGATCTGGCGGAGCTGCGGTTGGCGGCAGGAGTCGGCGTCGAGCGCGTCGAGGACCGCCGCCGCGTCCTGGAGAAGCTCACGCGGCTGTCACGCCTCGCCGAAGAGGCCGACCCGCGCGACATGTCGGCCTACCAGGCGCGCGCCGTCGACCTCCTCACGTCGCAGGCCGTCCAGCGGGCGTTCCTCATTGGCGAGGAGCCCGACCGCCTCCGCGACCTCTATGGGCGCCACACCTACGGCCAGAGCTGCCTCCTCGCACGCCGGCTCGTCGAGGCCGGCGTCCGCTTCGTCACGGTCTACTACTCGGCGGGGATCGGGGGCTGGGACACGCACCAGAAGAACTTCTCGCTCCTCAAGGAGAGCCGGCTGCCGCAGACCGACCAGGCGGTCTCGGCCCTCCTCCTCGACCTCGAGAGCCGAGGGCTCCTCGGCGAGACGCTCGTCTACTGGACGGGCGACTTCGGCCGCACGCCGAAGGTGAACAAGGACGCGGGACGCGACCACTGGCCGCAGTGCCAGACGGTGCTCATGGCCGGGGGAGGCATCCGCGGCGGCTTCGTCTACGGCTCCTCGGACTCGTCGGGGGCGCACCCCGACTCGAAGCCGGTCCTCCCCGACGACATAACGGCCACGGTCTACAGCTCCCTCGGCTTCGACTCCACGACCGAGGTCCACGACCAGCTCGGCAGGCCGATCCCCCTTTCGCGCGGGCGGCCGATCACGGAGATGTTCGCGCGGGCGTAGTCGGCGCGCCCGGAGTCAGGGCGTTCGCCGTTCTTCACAGATGGCCTCCAGCTCGGCGATGACCTCCAGATCTTTGGGCCTGCCGGCCGCGCGTTTCACCCGGATGAGGGTGTCGAGGTCGAGACAGCGACACTCCACCCCGAAGACCCGGATCGGAAGCGTGTGTGAACCGCAACAGATCCTTTCCGCCCGCGACCCGCTGGTGGAATTCGAGGGTCTCCTTATTCAGATTTGCCTTGCGGTCGACTCTGAAGACTCCAGGCACGACTTTCTCAAGATACTCCTCCATGCGTTCCTTGATCTTGGGCTCGTGCGACGCCAACTGGCCGAGGACGCTCGCCAGGTTCTTTCCTTCACGATCGAGCAGCTCTCCCGAATCCGGCTGCTGGAGGTCGCGGATCTCGGCAGGGTTCAGGTTGTAGAACCCCATCCGCGAAAAGGCGTCGTAGACGGGACGGAACTCGGGAAGGCCAGCGGCGTTGACCAGGTACAGCCGATCCTTGACAGCCGGCGGTGGGACCTTGGCGCTCGTCTCGACCTTTCCGGCACGAACGCGGAAGCGATGCGGGGGAGTCAGCGGGTTCTCTTGAAAAACGGAGCAGTCCTCCTCCTGCACTTCAAACCCGGCGTGAGGTTGAGAACCGATTTTGAAGCCGTACGAACCACTCACTCCAGTCGGAAGGTGGAAATGGCACGTAATGCTGAAATGCGTCGGATGCCCATGCCGGTTTGAGCGGCGTCGAACTTCCTTGATGCCGCCGCGGTCGCGGAGGGCATGGTCCAGAGAGCCGCTGAGCGAGTCGGCAATGAAACGAAAGGCATCGAGAAAGTTGCTCTTTCCCGACCCGTTCGGGCCTACGACGAACAAGAGTGGATTGAGCTGAACGTTACACGACCCGATGTTCTTGTAATTGCTGATCTCGACTCGTTTCAGAAATACCGGACGATCCATAGCGCTCCATTCGAATGCCGGCCGGGCGTCATGGTAGAGAAAACGCAGGACGGCGCAAGACCGAAGGAGGTCGAGTGGTTCGGTCGACACCTCGACACTGATTACGCAGGGTTGACATCGAGATTCATGCAAACCCCCTCACCCCCCGAAGACCATCTCCTCGATGAGCTTCGAGACCTCGGCCATCTCCAGCCGCGCGACCCTCTGCTTCCTCGATGACGAGATGAGCACCGGCCCTTCGCCAGGGTTCGCCGGCAGGCGGCCGTGGGAGCCTCTCACGAGGCGCGAATCGAGCGGGATCACATCCATGAGGTAGCGCATGCCGAGCGCCTTGCGCAGGAGCTTGAGCGCGATCCGCGGCTTGATGAGCCGCTTTCCGGGGTCGAGGAACAGCTCGCACGGGTCGTAGCCCGGCTTACGGTGGATGTCCACCGTGCGTGCGAAGTCCGGCGCCGCGGCGTCGTCGACCCAGTAGTAGTAGTCGAACCAGCGGTCGCACCGTGCGACGGCGACCAGCTCGCCGCTCCGGGCGTGGTCGAGCCCGAACTGAAGCTGTCCGTCCCGGTCGAGAACCGCTTCGATGCCCTCGGTCGCCTCGAGGAGCCGCCGAACGGCCGGAATATCCGCGGCGTCCCGCACGTAGACGTGCGCCACCTGGTGGTCGCTCACCGCGAAGGCCCGCGACGCGCCCGGATCGAGTAGCTCGCCGTTTTGCGCGCGGTGGACGCGCAGGAGCTTTTCCCGCCGCAGGACCCTGTTGATCGACACCGAATCGCTCACGCCGTTGATCCCGTACTCCGAGACCACGATCACCTCCATCCCCTTCGACCGCGCGAACTCGACGACGCGGCCGGCCTGGCGATCGACGTCGCGCAGCGCCCGCGGGACCGATGGGTGGTCCAGGCCGAAGCGCTGCAGGTCGTAGTCGAGGTGGGGCAAGTAGACGAGCGTGAGGTCGGGACGGCGGCGCTCCAGGATGCGGCGCGCGCACTTGGCGATCCAGCGGCTCGACCGGATGCCGGCGCGCGGCCCCCAGAAATCGAAGAGGGGAAATTCGCCGAGGTCGCCCTCCAGCTCGTCGCGAAGCTCCGGCGGCTGCGTATAGAGCCCCGGCGACTTCCTGCCATCGGCGAAGTAGTTCGGCCGCGGCGTCACGGAGATGTCGGCGCTCGAGTGCATATTGAACCACCAGAAGAGCTTCGCGCAGGTGAATCCGGGCTTGCGGGCGCGGCACCGCTCCCAGACCTTCTCGCCGCGAACGAGGCGGTTCGACTGGCGCCAGAACCACACCTCCGCCTGATCGCGGAAGTACCACCCGTTGCCGACGATCCCGTGCTCGCGCGGCGGGAGGCCCGTCAAGAGCGTCGCCTGCGCCGAGCAGGTCACGGCCGGAAGGACCGTCCCCAGCTCGGCCTGGAACCCCTCCGCGGCGAGCTTCTTGAGGTGCGGCGTGTCCGGCCCCAGGAGGGACGGAGTCAGCCCCACCACGTCGATCACCACCACGGGTCGCATCGCTCTCCCTTCCTCTCGCTGCTCTTAATCCGCCGGGACATGCGACGCATCGAAGCGGGTGAAGCCCCATGCGACAAGGGCCACCGCCGCGGAGTCGGCCAGGAGGAGGATGCCCGCCGCCCCGGCCACGGCCGCCGCCGGCGAGCCCCCCGACAAGTAATGCGCCCCCTCCGCGCCGAGAAACGCAGCGATGCCGGCGACCCCGAGTACGGCGAATTTCATCAGCGTCAGGAGGGTCAACCTCCCCAGGTTCTGGAGGTCTCCCGGCGTGGTAGCGACGAGCCGGCGAGGGAAGAGGAGGAAGAACAAGTTTTCCAGGGCGACGAAGAGGAGGTTGAACGGAAGGCTGAGGTAGGGCCCGTAACGGACGATGGATTCAAGCCCGCGAGCCTCGTCCGGGTCCTGACCGCCGAGAAATCCGAGTGCCGCGAAGCCCAGCATCTGGAGGGCGGTCAGGATCAGCGTGGGCACGAGGAGCTGGCCGAGCGAGACCGTCGCGGCGCTCAGCGGAAGCCCCCGGAGGATCTCCATGCGGTCGTGGTCGCCGCGGAAGTCGAACCGGAACCAGTTCGAAAGTAGCAGAGGGAGCATGACCGTGACGACGGTGAAAGTCTGCAGGAGACGGCCGGCCCGTACGTCGCCTACCTCGCCAGAAAGGAACAGCGGAAGCACCACCCCGACCGCCAGGGCGAGGACGAGATAGAAGGTGCCCGGCATGTCGCGGACCATCTCCTGCGCCTGCCGCCAGGCGAGGGAGCCGGCCCCGCCCCAGCGTGGCGGGAGCGGGAGCGAGAGCCGGAGCTTTCGCGAAGAGGCGAGGATTCGGCCGCCGCGCTTCATCGCATCGATCCGAGCGTGCACCCGCCGCGACGTCTCGAGCGACGCCTCGCTGTAATCCACATCAAGACGGAGGACGACGAGAACGAGTGCGAGGTCGACAAGGAGCGCCCCCGCCCCCCACGCGAGGAACCGCTGGAGATCGGGCGCGGCGAGCATCTCCGAAAAAGTCTTGAGCGGCAGGAGCGCCCAGCCGAAAGCGGGCGAGCCGAGCCAGTCGCGCAGGATCTCGTGGAGGAGCCTCCCCTCGCGGACCGCCGCGCTGGATCCGAGGAAGACGGAAGCCGCGACGATCGCGAGGACGCCGGCGGCGAAGAGGCGGCCGCGGGAGACGACCTTCTCTTCGAGAGTCCCCGTCACGAGCGAAACGGCGATCTGGAGGAGGTTGATGAACCCGAATGCGAGGAAGAGACCCGCCACGGCCTGCCAATAGCCGCCGATGTAGCGGAAAAGGAAGGCCGCGAGGAAGAGCGCGCCAAGAGCGACATGAAACAAGATGGTGACCAACCGGTAGGCGATCAGCTCTCGGCGGCTGAACGGAGCGGGGAAAAGGAAGTCGACCTCCGCGGGGCTGAAGTAGACGCCGCGGTACTTGCTGCTCCCGAAAACCGAGAGGAGGCAAAACGCGAGGAGACCGACCGGGCCGAAGCGCTGGAGCGGGAGGTTCTCCTGTGGGATTTCGGGACGCGGCGCCATCCCGGCCGTCAACGCCGGTCCGAGAGCGATGAGCGCGAAGAAACCGACGCCGATCAGTATGAGGAGGACCCCGCGCACCGTCCGCAGGCCGCGCAGGAGCCGCCGGTAGCGGGCGCGCAGGCCCAGGAAGACGAGAAGCCAGAGTGCCCTTCTCAAGGAGTTTGCCCTTCCGGGACGCCGGACACGGCAGCGTTCGCCGCCGGCCCGGGCGCGCTTTCGGTCGCACGGAAGAAGACTTCCTCGAGCGAGGCGTCGCCGGCAAGCTCCGGAAAGCGGCCGCGGATCTCTTGCAGGCCGCCCTGGAGAAGCTCCCGGCCGTGATGGAGGACCAGAACGCGCGTTGAGAGCCGTTCAACGAGCGCCAGGAGATGCGAGCTGATGATGACGGCGGCGCCGCCGGCCGCGCAGTCGAGGATCGCTTGGTTCATGGTGCGGATCCCACGCGGATCGAGACCGGTCATTGGCTCGTCCAGAAGGAGCGCCAGGGGCAGGTGGAGGAGCGCGCAGGCGCTGGCGAGCTTCTGGCGCATCCCGCGCGAAAGCTCTGAGCCGAGCGCGTCGCGCTTCGCCGACAGCTCGAAGCGTTCCAGAAGCTCGTCCGCGCGGGCCCGCCAGTCCGGTACGGAGTAGATGCTCGCCGTGAAGCGCAAGTGCTCCGACACCGTGAGGCTGTCGAAAAGGTGGGGATCGTCTGGCACATACGCGAGGAGTCGCTTGGCACCGGACGGATCCGAGGCGAGGTCGCGGCCCGCGACGGAGATCGTTCCGCGCGTCGGGGGGATGATGCCCGCGATGGTGCGGAGCGTCGTCGTCTTCCCGGCGCCGTTGGGACCGATCAGGGCGAGGATCTCGCCCCGCTCGACGCGAAAGCTCAGCCCCCGCACCGCGACCGTATCGCGATAGGTCTTCTGGAGGTCTGAAACGAGGATCGCCGGTGCGCCGTCCGCTGTGTTGTCCATGAAAAGTCGCTATTCTACCGACAATGAAGCGCGCGCAAGACGACGTTAACGGCAGAGGACGCGGAGGAGCGCAGAGGAGGCGAATTCAGTGGCTCATAGCCCTGTCGATATTCGGGGGGGGGTTATTGGGGTTTGCCTGCTCGGGCCCGGAGCGAGGGTTCTGGGCCGGATTGCGGGGGCGGACTGCGCTACTTGCCGAGGCCGAGGAGGGTACGCCTCCTCCGCTCGGCGAGGCGGCGGGACGGGTCGAGAGGGCCTCCGTGCGGCTTTTTCCTCTCTTTTTTTCCGAGGGAGAGCCTTCCCGCGAGGTCGTGGAGGTCCTTTGGCCTGTGTACGAAGCGGGGCGGTCTTCGGAGTCGAGCTATTTCAGGATCCGGCCTTTTTTTTTCCACGATCGCTTTCGGGGAGAGGGGCGGACGGCTTTCTTCCCGTTCTGGTGGCGTTCGTACGAGCACCGGGCGATCGGCGAGCGGTCATTCCACCTCGCGTGGCCCTTCTACGGGATCGAACGTGGCCCGGTGGACCTGGCGCCGGCGGCGACCCACCACGTGCTCTATCCGCTCGCGTATCTACGAACGAGCGAGGACCGATGGAAGGTGAAGCTGCTCCCGGCCTGCACGGTTTCCTGGGGTTTCCTCGACCGGGGGTGGTGGCTGCTTCCGGTCATCAAGGCCGGCGCGGGTCGGGGCGGCTGGGAGGGCGGGAACCGGTGGCTCTACGTCCTGGATCCGCTCTTCGCCTACGAGCGGTACTCGATCGCCGCAGGCCGGCGCAAGGAGACCGCAGGCGACGTGCGAACGGAGATCAAGGTGCTGGGAGGGCTCGTGGGTTGGGAGTCATCAGGCGGAAGGGGGGCCGTGAGGGTTTTCTGGTTCAGGCTGGGGGGACAGGAACCCGCTACTGCCCCGCGGGAACCTCGTTGAGGATCCTGTCGATCTCCGCCGCGACGCCTTCGATGCTGTGCTCGCCGCTGACCCGCCGGACGACGCCGCTCAGCTTGTAGTAGGCGGCGAGCGGGGCCGTCTGGAGCCGGTAGGTCTCCAGCCGCTCGCGATGGGTGTCGGGGTCGTCGTCGTGGCGGCGGCCGAGGGTGGAGCCGCAGATGTCGCAGTAGCCGGGCGTGCGCGAGCGCTTGAACTCCTCGTGGTACGTGGTCCGGCAGTCGGGGTTCGTGCAGACGCGGCGCCCCGCCAGGCGGCGGAGGACAACCTCATCCGAAGCCGTGATGAAGAGCGCGCAGGTCACCCGCCTCCCGCGATCGGCGAGGATTCGGTCGAGCATCTCCGCTTGCGGAACGTTGCGCGGGAAGCCGTCCATGACGAAACCATCCTGATACTCGGGGCGGTCGATCTGCCCCATGACGATGCTGAGCACGGTTTCGTCGTCGGCGAAGCGGCCGCGGTCAACCGCGCGCTTGACGCGCCGGCCCAGCTCCGTGTCCTGGCGGATCTCCTCGCGGATCAAGTCGCCCGTAGAGAGGTGAACGAGGCCGCGGGCCCCGCTCAAGATCGACGCTTGCGCCCCTTTTCCCACCCCGGGCGGCCCGAAAAGCACGATGCCTTGGTAATCTCGCTGCATTTTCTTCTTCCGTACTGTGGGCTGGGTCATCGATCACCATCAACCGGGCTGGCAGGAAAAGGCGATCGAATCTTAACTAAGGCTTCTTGCAAAAACCACTCCCGCCCTGGACCTCCTGAAAGGTTGCGGCGGGGCGCAGGCGGCATATCATCCCCGGCATCGACACCGGTACGAGCACAACTGAAGGAGGTCCATCATGTCCGGTCCGACCGCGAGGAAAGTGATCGTCTACAGCGCCCACGGCTGAGGCGCCTGCACGCAAGTGAAAGGGTACCTTTCACAGAAGAAGGTCGAATTCGAAGTCCGCGACATCTCGGAAGATGAGAGCGCGCAGATGGAGCTGGTCGGGATGGGGTTCACCGCCGTGCCCGTCACGGTCATCGGCGACGCCCCGCCGATCCTCGGAGCCGACTACCGCAAGATCGACAAGGCCCTGGCGGGCTGAACTGCGGCTGCCGGCGGACAGCCCCGCGTTCTTGAAGCGGTCCGGGCCGCCGGGTCGCCCGGCCGCTCGGGCGGAGGAACGGTGGGCCGTTCGGCCGGGCAGGCGGTGGGACTGTCAAATCTTGGGACAAGTGCCGGTCCGCCCGGAGATCTCCTCGCGCGGGAGCGGCGTCCCTGGCGCCGTCCATGCGAGTCTAGGGGCCGTGGACGGGAAGCCATTCGGCACGGCAACGATCCAGAGAGGATTCACCACGGAGACACGGGGGCACGGAGAGAGGATTTCTGGGCCGGGCTCTCAATACCCCGCTCGCTTGTCCACGACGTTGAGGAGCGGCTCTCCCGCGGCGAAACGGCGGACGTTCTCGCGGACGAGGAGGTTCACGCGGCGGACGCTCCCTTCGGACCGTCCCGCGCTGTGCGGCGTAATGATCACGTTCGGCAGGCTCCACAGGGGATCGTTGTCGGGGAGCGGCTCCGGATCCGTCACATCGAGGCCCGCGCCGGCGAGTTTGCCGCTGCGGAGGGCCTCGATGAGCGGCTCGCGCTGGACGATCGGGCCGCGACCGACGTTGATCAGGTAGGCGCCGGGCTTGAGCTGCTCGAGCTGGTAGCGGCCGATGAGGCCGTTGGTCTCCTTGGTGAAAGGGCACGCGACCACGAGGTAGTCGGCGCGCGGAAGGAGGCCCACGAGATCAGCGGGCCGGTGAAGCTCCGCGACGCCGCGCGGGGGCTTCGCCAGCTTCGGATCGACCGCGACGACCTTCAGCCCGAAAGCATGTGCCCGCTCGGCGACGTGGGAGCCGATTCCACCGGCGCCTATGAGCACCATCGTCTTGCCGCGTAGCTCCGTGGGAGGCGTCGCCGGGTCGACGGCTTTCCATGTGGGCGCCGAGCCGCCGCCCGCCGCGCCGGCGCCGGCCGCCTTCAACCTTCCCTCGACGGCGCTTTTCGATCCACGAGTGAACGCCAGGAGATACGAAAACACCTGGTCGGCGATGTTCGGGCCGTGGCACCGGCGGCCGTTCGTGAGGACGACCGGCCCGTCGGCGAAGCCTGCAATTCCCGGCGACTTCTCGCCGGCGCCGACCCACTCGTTCACACCGGCGCTGAAGCTCTGGAACCATCGCAGCTTCTTCGCGCGCCCGTAGATCTCCGCGTCGAGAACGCCGATGAGCCCATCCGCATCCGCGACCTCTTCGAGGAGGGCGGCCCGGCTCCTGGGAGCCACGATCTTGATCCCGGGCGCGACCATCTCGAGCTGAGGAAGCAGGTCGGGGCGGCCTCCGAGGACCACCTTGGCCGGTTGAGTCCAGGCCGCGTCGCCCTTTCGAGGCGAGGGGCCTTCCTCGATCCCGATCTGAAGCAGCTCGAAGGGCATCTCCTGGCCCGTCATCTCGCGGTGCACCTTCGCCACTTGATCTTTGAAGAAGCTCCCGCGGTAGTGCTTCACCTCGTCGGCGACGCGTACGGAGGCGGCGATCTCAGCCGCCGGCGTTCCCGAAGCCATCGCCGCCGCCACCTGGGCCCGCAGCTCGACGAAGTAGCGCCGCTGGAGCGCGAGGAGCTGTTTGTCGCCCATCGGACCGTGCCCGGGCGCCACGAGATCGACGTCGAGACGCTGGAGCCCCTCGATCACCTGCACCCAGGATGCCGAGTCCCCATCGCCCATGAAGTTGTACGGGCCGTTGACGACTGCATCGCCGGTAAAGAGCACTTTCTGCTTCGGAAGGTAGGCGAAGCCGTCGCCGCGCGTGTGGGCCGTCCCGAGATGGAACAGCTCGACGCGCTGCGTGCCGTCGTCGATCACCAGGCGGTCGGGAAAGGTCACGATGGGCGGCTGCGGCGTGTCGCGGCCGACGGCCGCGACGTCGGGCCGCTTCTCCCCCCGCCAGCGCGCCGGCTCGAGGCGCGCCATCTCGTCGCTCACCCCCTGGTGGGCGATCGGGATCGTCCCCCCGGCCAGCCACGTCGCGTTGCCGTAGGCGTGGTCGCCGTGGTGGTGCGTGTCAAAGACGAAGCGCACGGGCTTGTCGGTGATCTTCTTGACGTCGGCGAGGCAAGCGTCGGCCCCCGATGGAAAATTCGCGTCGATCACGAGCACGAAATCGCGGAAGACGACGATCCCGTTATTGCAATGGCCGTTCGCTTCGAGGTCGCCGTGTCGGAAGTAGACGCCGGGAGCCACCTGGACCACCTGGTTCGGCTCCGTCCGGGGGGCGCCGCCCCCACCCGCCGCGGTGGCCAGGACCGCCGCGCCGGCGCCGCCGCCGACCGCCGCGAAAACGAGGAACAGGGAAATCGTCCTTCGACCCATGGCGCTCTCCTTAGAGTTTTTTCTTCCGGATGCCGAACCCCCTTGCCCGAGCGCGCAGTCCGGTCGGGCAGAGAGCCGGCCCAGATGATTAGAGAAAATGGGAGGCGGTGTCACGCACAAAAAGGGAACTGGTTCAGGGACTCGAGCGTACTCGATCGCGGATGAAGCTCGCCCGAGAGGGGCGCCCTCCCCTCTCACGGCCGACCGCGGGCGGCTTATCCGCTCGCTAAGAACGCGGCGATGAGGCTGACCGCGGTTACCGCCTCGAATGCAACCCAGCTTAGGGCCCGCGCAAAAATAATCTGGTCAAATTGTCTCTGGTTTTCGGTCTGATCAGCCGAAGAAGGAGGCATGCGTGGTGCGCCCGAGGTACTGCGGATCCGACGCAAATACCGCTCGCTC